>Ga0074195_1003636_pt1 | contig 14034 bp, 12 predicted proteins | sample EPASupsiteHSE623_FD_64525 | JGI IMG/M metagenome (GOLD analysis project Ga0074195, IMG submission 64525) | Bioremediated contaminated groundwater from EPA Superfund site, New Mexico - Sample HSE6-23 | ecosystem: Environmental > Aquatic > Deep subsurface > Groundwater > Contaminated ...
TTATACGCTCGTATTAGGTGCGCTCAGAAAAATTCAAAAGCTCCCACAGCTGATTAGAAATATATTCCTGAGCAAAGACCTTCGCTATGCTATGTAATCTTACTTATGCAGGTATTAGTAATTATGTTTAAAAATAGGGATTTTTTCACCGAAAAGTATAATAATTGAGTGTAATAGTATGTTAAGAAAAAATAGATATCGGTTTTGGCAAATAAGTCTTTATTAAAGTAATTTGTAATGTTGTCTTCTAGAATTATATACAATTGATTCATACAAAATCAGGAAGTAGTAAAAAGGAAATAAAATTTGAAAACTATAATTGTAAATACTGTATATAAAGAAGGTAGTACTGGAAAACTTTCCTATTTGTTAAAAAAGGAATTAGAAAAACGAGGAGATGAGGTAATAATATGTTACGGAAATGGGAAAAGATACAATGAAAAAAAATGCATAAAGCTTCATAATGTACTTGAACAAAAGGTTGCTTCTTTTTTATCAAAACTAACTGGATTAACTGGATATTTTTCTCTTTTATCTACAATTAAAGTTATTCAAGCTATAAAATATTTTAATCCTGATATTGTAATATTAGGCAATCTACACGGATATTATATTAATGAGTTTTTATTATATTTTTATTTGAAAAAAAGAAAGCAAGTAACAATGCAAATTATGTGGGACGAGTACTCAATGACTGGAAAGTGTCCGTTTAGTTATAATTGCTATAAATATAAAAATGTATGTAAAAATTGTGAACAAATTAAAGCTTATCCTAAGAGCTGGTTTTTTGATAGGTCAAAAAAACTTATGAAAAGTAAGTATAATGCTTATAAAAATTTTGACAATATTGTATTTGTAGGGGCACCATATACAATAACAAGAGCAAAGGAATCATTTTTGCTTATGGATAAAAAATTAATTGAAATTGATGAAGGAGTAGATCTTGAAAATGTATTTTATCCAAAAAATGTTGATGATCTTAGAATAAAATATAATATTTTAAAAGGTAATATTGTAATATTAAATGTATGTATTTTTAGCAATAAAAGAAAAGGAGCAATTTATTATCTAGAAGCAGCAAGAAAATTAGAAATGCATGAAAATATTACTTTTATACATATTGGATTTGATGATAAAAATATTAAATGTCCTAAAAAATTTATTCCAATAGGCTATATTGAAGATCAATTAGAGTTATCAAAGTTTTACTCTTTAGCAGATTTGTTTGTTTGCACGAGTTTAGCAGAAACACAGCCAAATACTTGCTTAGAAGCATTAGGATGTGGCACACCTATATTGGGATTTAATATATCAGGCATTCCTACATGTGCTGATGATAGTTGTGGAAAATTTGTAAAAGCTTGTGATGTAGAAGAATTATGTAAAGTTATAAAAAATACAAAAACAAAAAATAAAAATATTGAAAAGAGATGCAGAGATTATGCACTTAAAAGATTTTCAAATGGTGATTATAACAGGAAATTAATTGAAATTGCTATTAAAGAAATAAGCGATAAAAAGCAATGAAAAAAATTTTAATCATTCAAAATGTAATTTCAAAATATAGAGTACCAGTATATAATAAGCTATCAGAAAAATATGATGTAACGGTAGTATATTCTTATAACGAAAAAGATAAAGAAGCAAAAACATTTAAGTCAAAAAAGATTGGTGTATTTAAAATATATAAGTTTTTAATTCATAGAAAGAGCTTGTATAAGATATGTAAAAAATATGATGTTGTGATAGCTTTGTGGGGAATTAATTGGATTTCAATAATGGAGCTAGCAATTTTACCAAGGAAATTTAAGCTTATTCTATGGGGGATAGGTGTATCTGCATCATATAAAGTAAGATATGATTCTATAAAGAAATGGGATTTTTTAAATGTATTCTTAATTAGACATTCAGATGCCGTATTGTTTTATTCTGAGTATCCGGTTAAGAAATATCTAAAACTAGGAATGCATAGAGAAAAGTTATTTGTAGCAAATAACACAGTAAATATATATGATTGTAATGAAGTAAATTATGAAAAAAATTGTATTCTATTTATTGGTTCTTTATATAAAGGAAAGAGAATAGATATATTGATAGACTGCTATAATAAGGCGTTAATAAAAAATTTTAATATTCCAAAATTGTATATAATTGGAGCTGGTGATGAATTTGAAGTATTAAAAAAATATATTATTAAGCTTGGATTAGAAAACCAAATAGAGCTAAAAGGGGAAATATTTGACGAAAAAATATTAGCTAAATATTTTAAGTCATCAATAGCATGTTTTTCTCCTGATCAAGCAGGACTTTCAGTGTTAAAGGCTATGGGTTATGGGGTACCATTTATTACTATGAAAAATGCTATTACGGGAGGAGAAATATTTAATATAAAAAATAATATTAATGGAATATTATTAGATGAAATTTATGAAATAGAAGATATTATATTGGATATTACAATAAATAAGGAAAAGTATATAAATATGGGAAAAAAAGCAAGAGAACATTATTTTATGAAATGTACAATTGAAAAAATGATTGAAGGATTTGAAAATGCAATAGAATATGTATGTTTAAAAACATATATATAAAATAAAAAATGTAAAAGCAGTACATCTAAAATAATACGATTAAAGTTAAACAGTTAAAATTAAAAAGAAGATTATATTACAGGAGAAAATATATGAGTAATAAATCAATTTATGTTACTAAACCATCATTACCACCATTTGAAGAATATGTAAAAGAAATAGCTAGTATTTGGGATTCAGGAATTTTGACTAACATGGGTGAAAAGCATAAGAAACTAGAAGATAAATTACAGAGTATGTTAGAGACAAATAATATATCCTTATATGTAAATGGTCATATGGCTCTTGAAGCTGCGATAATGGCATTTAAACTTTCTGGAGAAATTATTACTACACCATTTACTTTTATTTCAACCACACAAGCAATTAGTAGATGTGGCATAAAACCTGTTTTTTGTGATATAAGATATGATAATTATACAATAGATAGCAAAAAAATTGAAAAATTAATTAATAAGAAAACATCTGCAATTATTCCAGTACATGTATATGGTAATATTTGTGATTATGAAGAAATTGAAAAGATTGCTAATAAATATAATTTAAAAGTAATATATGATGCTGCCCATGCTTTTGGAGTAAAAATTGATAAGGTTGGAGTTGGAAATTTAGGAGATGCTTCAATGTTTAGTTTTCATGCTACAAAAGTATTTAATACTATAGAAGGCGGGGCAATAACATATAAGGATAATAAAATAAAAGATAAATTGAATTCAATTAAAAACTTTGGATATTCTAATAATGATTCTGTAAATATGATAGGTTTTAATGCAAAGATGAATGAATTTCAAGCAGCTATGGGTTTATGCAATTTGAAATATGTAAAGAGTAATATTAAAAAAAGAGAAGTCTTAGCAAAAAAATATGATAATAATTTAAAAAATATAAAGGGAATAAAGCTAAACTCTGCACAAAACGGAATTAAAGGGAATTATTCATATTATCCTATTGTGTTTGAGGAATATAAGTATAGCAGAGATGAAATATATGAAAAATTAATACAAAATAATATATTTTCTAGGAAATATTTTTATCCTTTAACTAATGCATTTGAATATTATCGAGATAAATATAAGAATGTAAAAAATCCAATTGCAGAATTTGTATCTAAAAATATTTTAACGCTCCCTATGTATAGTGAGCTAGATGAAAAAATTGTTGATAAAATATGTAATATTATAACTGGAATATAAAATGGAGCATGAAAATAATATTTATGAAAATACTGCATATAATTTCAAATGAAAAATTTACTCTTGAATATATTAATTTTATAAATGTAAATTTTGATAATAGCCAACATAAATTTTATATATTCGGAAATAAAAAATTTAATAAATATCAAAGCAATATTCGGATATTTAAGAAAAAAGATATATTTTTACTTATTTCAGAAATGCGAAGCTCGAATAAGATAATTTTGCATGGGCTATATCCTTCAAAAATTATAATTTTATTATTTTTCCAAAAGAAATTACTTAACAAAACATATTGGCTAATTTGGGGAGGAGATTTATACTCTTATAAAGATAGAAATAAAAAATTTAATACAAAAATATACGAAATATTTAAAAGATCGGTAATTAGAAATATTAAAGGTCTAATTTCTCCAATAGTAGGAGAATATAAATTAGTAAAAAAATGGTATAATGCTAATGGTAGATATTTTAATTGTATAGGATACCCAAGCAATGTATTTAAAAATGATAAAAATGTAAATATTAAAAAAGATGATAAAATTGAATACATACAAGTTGGAAATTCTTCTGATCCAAGCAATAACCATTTAGAAATATTTAGCAAATTAGAAAAGTATAAAAATCAAAATATTAAAATAGTTTGCCCTCTATCATATGGGCCAAAATTATACAGAAATACAGTTCTAGCCGAAGGAGAAAGAATATTTAAGGATAAATTTGTCCCGTTATTAAAATTTCTGGATAGAGAAAGTTATATTGAAATATTATCAAATATTGATATAGCAATATTTAATCATAACAGACAACAAGCAATGGGTAATATCATAACATTATTAGGAATGGGTAAAAAAGTATATATTAGAAATGATATCACTACTTGGGATTTTTTTAATAAACATTATATAAAAATATTTAATTCAAATAGCAATTTAGATCAGTTATTAAGCTGTATGAATGAAAAAGATAAACAAAAGAATTCTAAAATCATAAAGGATTTATTTTCAATATATAATCTCAAAAAGCAGTGGAATGATGTATTTGAATATTAATTGGAGATCTTTTTGCAGAGCTTAGCGGTTACACCAATACAGAAACTGAATAAGATTGAATTGGAGGACTCCCAGACCAACGTATTTGTTGACTGTTTTTGGTCTTGATCTTTGGGCTCAACGTATTGCATATATTATTTTAGAAAAATTAAGATAAAATTTGATATCAAGTTTGAAATGACTTGATTTTACAATTAACTTAATTTGAAGGATAATGTGATAAAAATTGAGGTAGGCAATGAAAAGAGGCAGAGAAAAATTTAAAAAATATAGAATTATACTTGATATTTTGTCAAATTTATTAAGACTGTTTCCAAATCAGATTCGGATTGTATTTTTTAACCATTTTCGAATGGTGCAAGGAAATAAAGGATTAGCAATTAGATTTATTTTACTTAAAACAATTTTAAAAAATTGTGGTCAAAATATTTCTGTTCACCCAAATGTTTTTTTATTTAATGTTAGTAATTTGTCTATAGGAAATAATGTTAGCATACATCCAATGTGCTATATAGATGCGGCTGGAGGAATATTTATTGGAAATGATGTATCTATTGCTCATAATGTAACAATTCTATCTTCGACGCATAATTATGATAATCTTGATATTGCTATAAAAGATCAAAAGATAGAATTAAAAGAAACAAAAATTTTAGATAATGTATGGATTGGTGCAAAAGCAACAATATTAGCTGGGAAATTAGTTAGCAAGGGTGTAATTATAGGAGCTGAGTCACTAGTTGTTTCAGATATACCAGAAAATTGTATAGTAGGTGGAATACCTGCAAAAATTATTAAGAAAAGAAGTTAATGTATGAAGATTTTAATTATTACTCGTAGTTCATGGGATAATATGAATAGTCTTGGAAACACAATGTCAAATATTTGGGAGGGATGGGATTCAGATAAAATTGCGAACATTTATTGTAGGAATGCAAGACCAAATAATAATGTATGTAAACTGTATTATTCTATATGTGATAAAGACCTAATTAAAAGCATATTTAATAAAAAATATATAGTTGGTAAGGTATTAAAAGATGCTTTTTTAAAAAATACTGGTTTAAAAGAAAATGAGAATAGTAAAATGGAAAAAAGAATCTATGATTATTTTAGAAATTCTCGTTTTGTACTATTCTATTGGCTCCAAGAAATAATATGGAAAATAGGAAAATGGAAAAATATGCAGTTTGATGATTTTTTATCTAAGTTTAAGCCGGATATTATATTTTCTGCTTGTTTCCCTTCTTTCTACACGCATGAACTGTTGTGGTATATTCAAAAAAAAACTAAAGCAAAAGTTATATTATTTCATGCTGATGACTATTTATCGTATAAAGGAATGGGAGGTACAATATTAGAAAGAATTAATAGAAAAATAAGATCGAAAATAATAGAAACAAGTTCTAAAAAAGCAGATCTAAACTTTTGTATTTCCGAAAAGCAAAAAGATGAATATGAAAGAAAACTAGGTATAAAAACAAAGTTGTTATATAAAGGCAAAGAGTTTAATGAGTTTCCAAATAGTATTTATCAAATACGTAATAAGATTATAAATATTGTTTATACTGGATCCATATTAAATGGAAGATGGAGGACAATATATGAATTGGCAAAAGCAATAAAAAAAATAAATGAAAATACAAAAGATAAAAAGTATAATTTGTCAATATATTCACAATATAAACCAAAAAATAAAGTATTAAAATTACTTGATATAAAAGATGTGTCAAAATTTTATGGAAAAATCAATTCAAATCAAATACCTGAAGTATACAGAAATTCTGATATACTATTACATGTGGAGTCTTTTGACAATAAGGAAAAGTTAGAAACTCGATTATCATTTTCTACAAAAATTGTCGACTATTTGAGTAGCGGAAGATGCATAATGGCTATCGGATGGAGCAAATCAGCAAGCATAGAATATCTAGCAAAAAATGACGCTGCTGTAATAGCTAATAGTAAAGAAGAAATATTTGAAAAGTTAAAAGAAATTATTAATGACCCTGAAATTATAAATATCTATGCAAATAAGGCTTGGAATTGCGGAAGAAGAAATCATCAAATAGAAAATGTAAAAAGTAAATTTGTAAATGATATTAGTAGTGTTTTAAATAATTAAATATTTTAAAAATTGCTATATTTATTAATAAAAATTGATTTTTAGTTTATATAATTTGCATTATATTGCGTATAGTACGATAGAAGAGTCATTCTAAAATTAAAATACTGGGGTCTAGTAGTGATATATGTATATATGATCTCTATAATAATTGTACTAAGTATTGTTAAAAAGATATACAAATATCAAAAAAATGGAGAGCTAATAAAGTATAAAAAGTACCAAGTAAGTTTACATAATATATATTATATTTTTGTTTCAGTAATACTAATTGCAGTTATTGGAATTAGAAATATATCTGTAGGAGCTGATACTTATGTATATTTTTCTCATTTTCAAAATTTAAATAGTATAAAATTTATTAAAATATTTGATTATTATAAAGCAGATTATGGTTTCTATATTTTTACTTGGATATTAAGTAGAATAATAAGAAATTTTAATATATATCTTATTATAACAGCATCAATATATATAATTCCAATTACGTTATTAATAAAAAGAGAATCTAGATATCCACTATTTAGTTATATCCTATTTTTTTGCTTTGGTTTTTTTACTCTGGCTTTATCTACAATACGCCAATACATTGCTATCGGTATATGTATTACAGCATATTTAAATTTAAAAAATAAAAAAATTATATCAATACTACTAATAATCATTGCATCAACATTTCATATATCAGCAGTAATATTTATATTTATAATAGTCATTGATAAAATTAAAAATAATTGGAGGGCAATATTAAGCGGAATTCTTATATTATTTGCTTTATCTTTAGTATTAAAAAATACACTAATTGGTTTATATTTATCTATATCTATGAAAGAATATTCATCTTATGAAGTGGGTGGAAATTTGATGGTGATTTTCATATTTTTAAATATTATTTTAGGAATTATTTATAAAAAGCATTTCTTTAAAAATAATAATGTTATGCTATTTATTATTATATCTTTGGCTGGGATTATTTTTTCAAGCACGCGATTTAATTTAGCAGTTATGAGGCTATATTTATATTATTTTGTATTTATAATAATTTATATACCAAATATAGTATTTTATATACATGACCATATAACGAAATATTTTTTAATGTTTGGTTTTACAGCTATAGCGATATATTTTTCTATATCAAATATATTCAAAACAGCATATCAATATGGATCACAAATATTGCCATATTTAACTTATTGGCAATAGAAATTGAAAATATTGAATAGATTAATTATTATTAAAAAAATCAGCTTGCTTATCTAATTAACTAAGAAGGTACTCCTAGTAGAGTAATTTACTGCGAGCCTAAAAGTAAACTATTGTTAAAAATTCGCTATCTAATAGTTTGTAAAAGGTGACTTCAAAAAAAATATTCATATTAAATTTGTACAGCTAAAAATTAAGAGAAGTCTTTTCAATGTTGATTTATGACGTTGTAAATGATTAATATTAGAGTTAATATTTCATAAATTAAAATATACAATTAGTTCAAACATTTTGAGGAATCAGGTTAAGAATGAAAAAAGATAATAAATCTAGATCCTTTTTAAAAAACGTAGCTTATTATTCAGTACCAATATGGGTAAGCTTTGCATTAAATTTTATATCAGTTCCAATAAAAACTAGATTATTTCTTCCAGAAGAGATCGGTAAAATTAATCTATTTAGTACTTATCTTACTATGTTCATTCAGATTGCACTACTTGGTCTTGATCAAGCATTTGTAAGATTTTATTATGAACCGCCTAAAAATAATACTAAGCAAAGCTTGATGCGCATATGCCTTATATTCAATATTTGCACAGCAACTATTATTAGCATTATTATATTTCTAATACGTAAAAAATTATCAAATGCAATTATAGGAGAATATAATATATACATTATTATATATTTAGCAATATGTATTTATGCAAACATATTTTTAAGAATATCAAATCTTTATTATAGAATGGAAAACAATGTAATAATGTATTCGATACAGGTAATAATATTAGCTATTATTGGGAAAATACTATATGCAGTTGTTGCTTTTTGGAATCCTAAATATAATTACGCAATATTAGTGATTACATTAGGATATCTATTAGTGTCAATAATTTACTTTATAATTCAAAAAGAAATTCTAACTGATGTATATACCGAATATAATAAAGAAACAATATATTCAATATTTAAATTTGGATTACCACTTATTCCTGTAACTTTATTATCTTGGCTTAATAATTCAATAGGTCAATTTTTTTTAAAAAAATATTCTAATTTTTCTACGATAGGAATATATTCAAATGCAATTGCTATTGCTAGTATAATTTCTTTAATACAAACAGGTTTTAATACTTATTGGTCTCCTTTCGTATATGCTAATTATAAAAATGAAAATAGCAAAATAAAAGTAATTCATCAAGTATTAACCTATGTAATGGTAACAGTAGGATTAGCTATTATCTTTAACCAAGATATAATATTTCTATTAATCGGGCAAAAGTTTAAATCTAGTAAAGTATATTTTCCTTTATTATTAGTATCTCCAATTTGCTATACGGTTGCTGAAACTACTGGAATAGGAATAAATATTTCAAAAAAGAGTTACTTAAATGCAATAACATTTGGCTGTAGTGTAATTGTTAATATATTTTTATGTTACATTTTAATGCCAAAGCTAGGGGTAATTGGCGCTGCCATATCTGCAGCAATCTCTGGAATTATTATGCTAATTATTAAAACATTTATTGGCGAACGATATTATAAGTGTGTATCGAATTATTATAAAACATTTTCTGCAATTTTAATATTAGTTCTTGGATCTTTTCTAAATATAGCATTAAGTGAAAAAATACTTATTCGAAGTATGGTACTTTTTGTTTTCCAGATAATATTAACAGGTATATATAAGAATGAGTTTTTTGAGATAATTAAAAAATTTGTGAAGATATTGCAGAATAGAAAAAATATAGAAAGAAAAAAGGAGAAAATATAAAATATTTTTATGAAAATACTAATAATTGGAGGCATTGCTTCATCGTTAATAAATTTTAGAGGTGATCTGATAAAAGATATTATAAAAGACGGTCATGTTGTACATACTGCATCAGGCGAAACATCTAAAAAATTAGCTGAAAAATTGTATAGTATGGGTGTTATACATCACCCATTGCATCTAAAGCGAACAAATATAAGTATTATAGAAAATTTTAGATTATTTATAGAAATACTTTTTTTGTGCATAGAATATAAGCCGGATATTGTACTTTGTTATACGATAAAACCTTCGACAATAGGTGTCCTTGCAGCTCATTTTGCTAAAATAAAAAATATAAAAGTAATGATAACTGGATTAGGCTATACATTTGAACATGAGAATACAAAAAAATTTATTATTTTTAATTTAGTAAAAATACTATACCGTATTTCTTTAAGGTATTGCAATTTAGTAATATTTCAAAATGCAAAGGATAGAGAAATATTTCTAAAAACAAAAATACTAACTAAAAAAGCAAAAATATGCCTTATAAATGGATCTGGAGTAGATATAGAAAAATTTAAGCCTATGAATTTTCCAAAAGTTGTTGGATTTTTAATGATAGGTAGACTTCTTAAAACTAAAGGTGTTGAAGAATATATAGATGCTTCAAGAATTATCAAAAAAAAATATCCTAAAATTAATATTTATTTGCTAGGAGATATAGATTCAAATCCAGAATCTATATCTAAAGAAAAAACTAAAGAATGGATAGAAGAAGGGATTGTTAGCTTTTCAAATTGGGTAGAAGACGTTCGTCCATTTCTAGAAAAATGTTCTGTATACGTTCTTCCGTCATATAGAGAGGGATTGCCTAGAACGGTTCTCGAGGCAATGGCATGTGGGAGACCGATTATTACAACGAATACTGCTGGATGTGAAGAGACAATAATACTAGAGAAAGATTCAAAAATAATTGGAATTAATCATGCAAAAAAAGGAAAGAATGGTATTCTAATACCAGTAAAAAGTGTTAAGTCTTTAAGAGATGCAATGGAATACTTTATAATAAATTCAAAAGAAATACCGTTGATGGGAAGATATAGTAGAGAAAGTGCAGTTGAAAAATTTGATGTTAAAATAATTAATGAGAAGATGAAAGAGTATCTTGGCCTTTAACAATATATCTTGATAAGATATTAATTTATAAGTACGTATTTAGTCATATATTGCGCTATGAAACAGAACAGAGGCTCATAATACTATTCAGTATAAAATCTTTGCGAACTTATTTTTGCAGTAGACTGTACAGGATTAATCAAAGTGCGCTAGATAGGCTGCCGCTTTATTATAAAAATATTTAGGGCTGTACTAGATAAAATCAGATGTTATAATTAAAAAGTGATCATAAGTCATTGCAGGCTAATGAAAAAAACAAGAAAGGCTATTCGAATTCTTTGTGCTAGAAGTTGCTGCTAGATCTGCTGCAAATATACTAGGAATTCATCCTAATTCTGCAGCTCTTTTCTATCGGAAAATTCGTCAAGTTATTTCCTTCTATTTAGCCCAGGATGCATATGCATTGGACGTTAATGAATTCCATCATTACAGAATATATCATTCAGATGTATTTGTTGATGAAAAGAATCACATTGACGGGATAGAAAACTTCTGGAACCAAGCGAAGAGAGTCTTAAGAAAGTACAACGGAATAGACAAGAAATACTTTTATCTGTTCCTGAGAGAATGTGAGATCCGATTCAACAACGGAACACCAAGGAATCAACTTAAAATTCTTAGAAAATAGTGCTCAATCTAGACTTTTATCTAGTAAAGCCCCAAATATTTTATACTTAGCTGCAATATTCTAGAAGATTAGGCTATTAGGAAAAGATGTGAAATATGATTAGGTTATTAAAGAGTATCAAGTTAAGATATCCCCAAATTTGGCATGTGATTGAAATACTTAATGGTCTAATAATTAGTCTACTGTGGAATGATAAATACTGGAGATCAGTTGATGCTATAACATCATATGAAACATCTAATGGAATTACATTTAAAAAGTGCAAAAGCAAAGATGTTTCTACGCTTTATTCCACCTTAAAGGCTATATCTGAAGACGATAAGAGATATTTTATGCCATTCGATTTCAATGAAAAATCACTGCGCAATATTATTTCGACTGTTACGTATCAAGTTTATTTGGCGTATGAGGGCGAATCTGTTTGTGGATTTTTTTTCCTTCGACTATTTTTTAATAAAAAGTGTTTTCTTGGTTTTTGGGTAATGAGCAATCATAGAGGCCGCGGCATTGGTAAGGATATGATTCGTGCTATGGAAAAAGCATCAGATATTTTAGGCTTTTCTTTAATGTCGACAGTAAACCCGGATAATACTGCATCTCTCCGTGCACACTTTTCGGCTGCACCTTTCTACATTGTAGAAACTTTGCCGAATGGAGACGTGGTTTTAAGGGTAAAGGATAAGTAAAGTTGGTGAAACACAATATTATAAAAAAAAATGAAGTAAACAGCGAATTTTTTGGAGATGTTTACACCTTTTTTAAAGGTCGTGTTGCACTTTATGCGATACTAAAAGCAATAGGGATAGACCCAAGTTGTGAAGTTGCCATGCCTGCCTACACGTGTGTAGTAGTACCAAATGCTGTGTTGTACCTGGGTGGCAAACCTATTTACATTGATATCGATCTCGAAACATTTTCTGTAAAGCTAGATGAACTGCGAAAAAATCTCCTTTCTTCTACTCGTGTAGTCTTATGCCAAAATACTTATGGGCTTTCAGCGCATGTAGACGAGATTGTCTTGTTCTGTCGGTCTCGAGGCATAAAAACAATAGAGGATTGCACCCATGGCTTTTATGGAACTTACAAAGGCAAACCCAACGGCTCCTGGTGTGATGCGGCTTTCTATTCGAGCCAATGGAACAAGCCCTTTTCTACCGGCGTAGGGGGGTATGCCCTCGTGAACGACAAGGGGCTTGAACCTAAAGTTACTGAATTTTGTGCTTCTTTACCTCAACCTTCAGCAAGAACTCAGATCATGTTATGGACTCTCTTGCGAGTTAGACCGCTAATAAATTCCGCGACGTATTACTCGTTTGTAAAAGCCTATCGGTACTTGAGCAAGAAAAATCTTGTCACCGGTTCATCATCCGGTGAGGAGCTTAAGGGGATCGAGATGCCGAATGATTATCTTCTTGGCATGTCAGGGGTTCAGAAGCGTGCGGCTGTGCGGGCGTTGAAGAAGTTGCCCGAGGTGAATGCGCTCAGGAAAGCGAATGGGGCTTTGTATACGGAGTATTTGGCTGAGAGGGGACTCAATCATGTGGCTCCAGAGTTGCATCCAGATCATTTGTTTCTGAAGTATCCTCTCTTGGTGCATGATCGTGATGGGTTCATGCGAAAGGCCGAGGAAGCGCGGATTCCTTTGGGGGATTGGTTCCGTTCGCCTTTGCATCCTGTCGAAGGGGATTTGAGCAAGTGGGGTTTTGAAACAGAACGGTATCCGAATGCGGTGTTTGCAGCTGCTCATGTGGTGAATCTGCCGACTGATACGAAGAAGCCTGAGAGGGTGCTGGAATTTGTAGAGAAGAATAGGGATCTCATTTTTGATGTGACGCTCGGTGGGCGTTTGCCCAGGCGATAAGGAAGGTGAATATGGCGGGAACTATTCAGTGGAAAGTGCAGCTCTTCAAACTCAATTACGATGAACGCGAATATGGTGCCGTGATGGATACCCTTAAGTCGGGGTGGATCACGATGGGGCAGAGGACCTTGGATTTTGAGGAAGCCTATGCAAAGGAACTCGGCGAGGGGTCGAAGTGCGTGGCGGTTTCGAATGGGACGGCGGCGTTGCATATCGCCGTGCTGGCATGTGGCGTGAAGCTTGGGGATGAGGTGATTGTGCCCTCGCTCACGTTTATCGCCGATCTCAATTCGGTGAGGGTGTCGGGCGGCGAGGTGGTGATTGGGGATGTGACGTCGCTCGAGGATTGGGCGATGGATCCTGCCGATATCGAGGCTAAGATTACGCCCAAGACGAAGGCGGTGATGATCGTGCACTACGCGGGCTATGCCTGCGACATG
>Ga0074195_1003637_pt1 | contig 14031 bp, 13 predicted proteins | sample EPASupsiteHSE623_FD_64525 | JGI IMG/M metagenome (GOLD analysis project Ga0074195, IMG submission 64525) | Bioremediated contaminated groundwater from EPA Superfund site, New Mexico - Sample HSE6-23 | ecosystem: Environmental > Aquatic > Deep subsurface > Groundwater > Contaminated ...
CCTGACAATGAAGTTTCAGGATATACATCTGCTGCAAGAGAGTATATCTGATTCATTTTGAATTGATTCAATTCATTTTCGGGCACATTGGCTGTAAACTTCAACCGCGAAATATCCGTTATTTGTAGCAAGGGAATACCAGGTGCCGCAAAAGCACCTTCTTCGGTCAGTTTAGCCGTAACAATCCCACTAAAAGGAGCTGTAATAGTGGTTTTATTGATTTGCTCCAGTAATGTGGCCTTTTGCACCAGGGCCGCCTTCAAAGCCATTTCTGTCTTTTCTAATTGAACACCTTGAATAGCATCAGCTTGAACAAGTATTCTATACCTTTTTACATCGGCTTCCAGCCCTTCAATCTGAATTTCGACAGTTTGTAGTTGAAGTTTCAACAAGGTGTTGTCTAATTGAATTAGAGCCTCCCCTTTTTTGACGATACTTCCAATATCAACCAGAACTAAGTTTATTTTGCCCTGGATATCCGTGCTGACTTTCGTTTCTTTATTGGGTTCAAAGGTTCCCGGATAAGAAATATCATTGTGGACCCTTTCAAGTATCAAAGTGATGGCCTGCACCTTAATGGCCTCTTCTTTATTGTAGTGATACATTCTATTTGCCGTCGTTTCCTTATTGCTTTTCAGGCGAATTACTACGATGGCTATCGACGCTAATGCCAACACTATGTAAATAATCTTTTTCTTCATGATTTTTGATTCTTAATTTTTAATTGTAAGGAGGTTTCCTGTTACTCTTTTGTACTCCAGTTCTGCTCTGCGCAGATTGATCAGAGCCACCAGATAGTTTTGCTGTGTTTCGCGAAGTGCATTGTCTGCCAATAACAAATCTGTTATGGTTGAAACTCCTTGCTGGTTCTGCAGCATGGTGTTATTATAAATCTTTTTTGCCAGGTCTATTTGAGAACTCACCACAGTAATATTCCTGGTTGCAAGTGTATATTGCATTTCGGCGTTTACTAGGTCCAGACTGGTCTTTTCCGCAATCATTTCCTTCTGGATTATCGTTTTGTTAACTTCAATCCGTTTCCCTTCGATCTTATGACGGGTTACCAAGCCATTAAAAAGCGGGATTGAAAGTTGTCCACCTGCATATCCAATCGGATGGAAATTGAAAAAGCTGTTACTGCCGGTAGTTCCGAAACCTGTTGTTCCATAAACGCCATATATGTTTATGGAAGGCAGTCGTGCGTTTTTTAACCCGTTTAACTCTGACAAATAAAATTCCATTTTCTTGTCAATCAATAACATATCTGAAGTTTCCCTTGGTTGAAAATCAGTTTCAGCTATTGATGTTTCGTTTATTAAAACGTCGATGGAATCGGAAATTGGTTTTCCCATCAGAAATTTAAGCGCATTTAATACTTGTTGATACTGGGAAAATACTGTACTTCTTTGTGTAACCAGCTGCTCCAATTGTAACTTCAGCCTGTCCACGTCAGTGCCTTTAGCTAATTGCTGTTGGTAAAGCAACATATTGGTTTGCAAAAGTCTACTTGTATTAACACTGTTACTATCAATGAAAGCCAATTGATTCAACAGGATTTGAGCGTTATAGTATGCATTGGAAACTTCCAATACCACATCTTCATCCGTTTTTGTCTTTTGAATTTCGGACAATTCCATGGCTATTCGGCTACTTTTTATTGCACTTAAAGTCGTGGGATTAAAAATAGGCATTGTGTACTGCAGGCTGGTGCCCAGGTTTTGAGGTACCCCAAATTGAATTTCCTTATATGTATCCGGTGGCCCTCCAAAAGCAGATTGAGGCATTATCTGGTATGGTAGATCGGTATAATAGCGGTAGTCAGCTATTCCATTAAGCTTTGGAAGCAGGTTTCCTCTTATTTCCTTGTTCTTTTCACTGGAAATATTTACATCCTGTTGCGATAACTTAATATTACGGTTGCAAAGTAAAGCAGTATCAATACATTGCTCAAGAGATAATGTTTGAGCCTGTGCTGTAATAATCATTATAAGTATTACTAGGATTAATAGGACTCTATTTAATCTCTTTTCTCTTAGTTTGTACCAGTGTTTAACCATTTGTAAGATTGTTTGTTAATTAATATTCCTATGATGATCCTAATCTTTTATATCTTTCAGAATCTCTAAATCTTTAACCATTTTGGCAGTTAGACGTTGCTCGTTCATGAACGAACGAAAGCTTCCTAAGATGTTATTAACCAAAGACCTTGATGTTTGTCTAGTTTTAAATACCGTTTCCTTTTTTCCGTGATTTATGACTTCCAATAAATAAGTCTTCACAGATATTTTGATTCTTAATAAAGCGTTCTGCAACCCTGTATTCTTTTCCTTTACCTCTGTGGAGAATATGATCGACAAATAGTAAGGCTTTCGTTTCAACAATTCATGCATGTTTTGAAACAGAAGTTGGAGATCTACTTCAGGAGACCTATCTACTGTTCTGGTTTCGATAATCAATTGTTTTATATCATTCTCCAGACTTTTTAATAACAACATCAGGATATCATCATCTTTTTCGAAATATGAATCGAGTAAAGAAGTATTTATCCCCATTTCACCAGCCAATTCTTCAATTGATAACGAATCTGTTCCGGATTTAATAATGATCCTTCCGGCTGCTTCGACGATATCTGTTGTTTTTAATTTCATTTTAAATATATGTTAGTTAACATTCACTAACTTTAATTAGTAAATTTTTTTATATTACCGTGCTAATCTTGCTCCGGAAGGTTCTTTAAAAATCGGATATCCCAGAATTTCTGACAAAAAAAGTAACCAAAAACGTCTGGTACAATTGACTTTGTATATGCTTGTCTCATATTTACTTATTTTTTATCAGTGTTAGCAGAGAATGTACCATATTTTTTCCTGCTCTTTCAATATCAAACTGAAAACCAGCTATTTTCCATTTGAACATTTGCAATTTGAATGTTCCTATCACAATGTGCATCATTTCTTCTGTGGTTATGGTATTGGTAAGCACACCTTTTTGTTGTCCTTCCATAATAACAGGCATAAGATGCTTCATTAGTACATTCATCAACTTCAGTAAATTCTGGTTGATACGTTGACTTTCTTCCATAAGTCCGTCCGAAAATACTGCAACAACAAATTGCGGGTTCTTAATAAAAAAGTCAATAAGATTCTGAAAAACTGATTTAAATTTTGCTTCCGGATTGTCTTCAGCCTGAATAGTATTTTGCAGACGTTTATCCATAGTTTCAGATAAATAATCCAGCATAGCGATGATAATTTCCTCCTTGCTTGCAAAATGCCTGTAAATAGCGCTTTCGGAAAATTGCATTTCTTTAGCCAGGTTTTTTATGGTCATTCCACTTACACCTGAAGATGTAAGAATTTTGCCAGCGGCTTCAATTATCTCAAACTGACGGGGAGTAATTTCCATTTATTAAAATTTTATTATTGAAAGTATTTAAGGAAGACATTCAACTGTTTTATACCCGCATTAAAGCACTTTAGTCGAATTTACAGGTCTGGGCGCTTTTACAACGAGAATTCTGGCTAAGCTGTCAGACGCATTGCTTATGTAATGTACAATATCAGCAGGATTTTCTATAAGTGTATCTGCCCCGCAAACTTCGCTTTCATCTCCGATATGGATTGTTGGATGCCCTGCAACGATGAAGAAAAATACACCTACAGGTGTTTTATGTGGCTTTAAGCTTTCACCCGGTTTTAATGCCATCAGCATTGCCTGAGCCGATTCTTTGTTATACATTTCCCTGACATCAATCTTGTGAGGGGTATCCTTAATCTCCTGATCCTGGTATCTTGTAATTTTCATTTCAATATATTATTAATAATTTAGTTAAAATAAGTAAGTGAATATTCGCTCACAAAAATAAACTATAATTTCTACCTGTGCAAGTTTTTATAAATAAATTTTAATCATTTTGGCCGTTTTTTCCATATATCACGAAAATCAGCTTCTTCCCTTGGTGATTTCACTCTTATTTTTGCAGGCTGCAAGATGTCAATTCATAACATTAACCTGTTAAAAACGCTTTGTACAAAATGCAACTGTTGACGAGATTTATTTTAAGAGAAACAGCATACATATAAAAGACCGTCCCTGCCCTATCAGGCACATTACGCAAATATAAGATTCCGTTTAATAAGAAATTTAGGCTTTTGTGTAAAGAGTTTTCCAGCCCAACCCTATCTCTCAGCGAGACTGACATATTAAGGAGCCACATCATTTGCTACAATTCATCCAGGGTCAAAGCCTTGTGGCCCTGGGTTAAAAAAATATAATGAAAATGGCCGTTTCTAAATTGACGATAACCTGATCGAAAACAGCATTCACCCTATGGCGTTGAGAAGAAAGATTACCTTTCTGCAAGATCATATGAAGGAGCAACTAATGCTGACATTATAAACTGTATCACTTAAAAACCGAGAAGTGGAACCATTTGCCTTGCAGAAAAATGCATTACAAATCATTCCAAAGTATCAGTATGAGAGCTGTTCATTATTTTAGTTTTTCATTTAATACGGTGGATCAAAATGCCCCACTAATACCTTCACCTGTTTGAGCGTGAAATATTTTGATCGTTTTTTCCAGTCAGTTTCCAAAAGCTTTTGTAAAATCTGTGGAGTGTATGGATCCACTGGCTGAACATCCGCGAAGCAGATGGTTTGGCGATATGCGGAAAGTACAGTTAGGCCAATTCTCCAAAACCGTAAGTACGAATATGAAACTCCTTATAATCCATAACTTTATCCGTTGAATGTAGAACAAAGTTAGAAAAAATGAATCGAAAAACATTATAATTAGTTGTATATCAACTTAATATAGCAAATTGAGATAGAATAGCGTTAAATAAAGAATGGGCCTTATGAATATTGATTTCATAAAGCCCATTTGCGTTAATTGTATTTAACTATGTTAGTCGCTCGTTGCAGGACTAACTTGCTTTATTCGAAAAAGTATATTTTCCTTCCAGTTTTTGCATATCCTCACTGATTAACCGGTCGGCTATACGGGCATATTTTCGGGTCATGTTTATTGAAGTATGTCCAAGCATTTTGGACACGCTTTCCATGGAAACATGGTTGGCCAGGGTTACTGTGGTCGCAAATGTATGCCTGGCAGCATGTGTCGTAAGTTTTTTATTTATCCCACACAAATCTGATATTTCCTTCAGGTAGGCATTCATCTTCTGGTTGGACGGAACGGGCAATAGCGTCATACCGGACCTGACTTTTTCATGATCAGCGTATCTTTGAAGGATACGTTTCGGCATCTCGAGCAAGGGAATATTGCTAATAACATTGGTCTTGGTCCGTCTCTTCTGTATCCATTGCTTTCCGTCGATGCCCGTAATGATATTTTCTTTTTTCAAAGCTTTAACATCCGAAAAGGCCAGGCCGGTAAAACAACAAAATACAAATATATCGCGCACCTGGTCAATCCTGGGTATATCAATGTCTTTACCTACAAGGGCATTCAAATCATCATCATCCAGGTAGACTGCATCCACATCATCTAACCGGTATTTAATGTCTCTGAAAGGGTCCTGCTTGACCCAGTTATTGGCCATGGCGATCCGGATGATTTGTTTTATGTTCTTGATGTATTTGACTGTGGTATTGTGGGCACACTTTCGTTCAGTTTTCATATAAAACTCAAAATTCTTAATAAAACTAAAGTTCACCTCACGCAACAGGTAATCATCCCTTTTATATTGCCACCTGATTAAATGCTGTAAATGTTTGTAAGCTATCTGATATCTTTCGATTGTTCCCGCTGCCACCGCTTTATCCCCCATAATTACCAGCTTATCGTTTTGTTCTTTAAATGCTGCCAGGAAACTATAATAATTTGTTATAACATGAACATAGGAATCATTATAGAAATAAAGGAGTTTGAAAAAGCCTGGAATGCTTTTCGTTTTGCTGTTACTGCCATTACACTCGGACATGATACAAAAGTATTCTTAATGGGTGAAGCCGTTGAGTGCGAAGGATTGACCCATGAAAAATACAATGTTGATGAGCAACTCCGTAATTACGTTAATGCAGGTGGCGAAATTCTGGCTAGCGGAACATGCATCAAATCCCGTCATTTGGAAAACTCCATGGAGGTATGTCCAATTTCAACAATGGTTGATTGTGTGAATTTGGTGGTATGGGCAGATAAAACCATCACATTTTAAGGCTGCTTCTAAATGACCCCTGTTCGCTGATTGTGGAGTACATGCAAAGAAAAATATTCCCCTCCGTCGCTACGCGCCGGCCGGTTGTGAAAATTAGGGAGTACTCGCTCCGCTCGTGATCCCTGGGGGGAGATCCCTGCAACAAAAAAAAATCCCCTCCGTCGCTGCGCGCCGGCCGGGCTTTTCTCATAAAAAGGTCTCAAACAGGGTTTGGGCCTTTTTATGAGAAAATCCCGTGGCTTCGCCGGAGATTATTTTTTTGTTGCGGAGAGAGAGGGATTCGAACCCTCGGTACCCCGAAAGGTACAACAGTTTTCGAGACTGCCCCGATCGACCGCTCCGGCATCTCTCCAAAATAAATATTTCAATGTTTTCGAGACTGCCCCGATCTCCCATGGGGATCCCCTTGGGAGACCACTCCGGCATCTCTCCAATTACCGGAGCAAAGATAGTTTCAAATTCCAGATATCAAAAAACACCCTGCATTTTCCTTTGTATGATAACCTGTAATTAAGGCATCAAATAAAATTCTCCGGAACGAAATTTCATTATAATTAGTATATTTGTGTATTAATATCTTTAAAGCGTTGATCGATATGCAGTGAATCAAGGGTGGTAATCTATGGATGGCAATGTGAAAGCGCAATACAAACCGCATGAACCCTTACCCGACGGAAGCGTAAGGGAATTTAAACCTGTAGAATATCTCCATTACCTGCAGGAAATTCTGAATTCCAATACCCATATCAGTGCCATCCTCAACAAGAAAAGGCAGGTATTGTTGTCAAATCAGCATCTGTTTGCAGCTTCAGGTCTCGATAACCTCAATCATGTAGTCGGAACCTTGCCGGGTGATGCAATGGGCTGTATTCACAGTACGGAAAAAAATAGTTGTGGAAATTCAGACAGTTGTCGTTATTGTGGTATTATCAATACCATCCGGGAATCACAGAAATCCGGAAAACGAGTTTCCAATGAGTGCAGAATTACAATCAGAATAAAGGGCAAGCTGGTATTCCACGATTTCCGCGTTGTATGCACTCCGCTTTCGTACAACGGAGAAGCCTGTACTTTCATGAACCTGATTGATATCAGTCATGAGAAAAGAAACCAGATGCTGGAGAACGTTTTCTTCCACGACATCATGAACCGGTTGGGCGGACTGCATGGCATCGTTCAGATGATCCGGTCCGAAAACAAACAACCCGAACTGGAAGAATATATTGATGTGCTTGATATCATCGGCGAACTTGTAATTGAAGATATCCAAACACAACGGTTCCTGAAAGCCGCTGAAAATGCGAATCTCATCCTGAATTTGCGGGAACATTCCTCTTACGAAATCGTTGAATCCGTTCGTAAACAAATAAGCTTTCACAATGGCTTAAAAAACAGGCAAATACTGGTTTGTACCGATTGTTCCGATTTTACGGTTAAAACAGATGATACCCTTTTGAAAAGAATCTTGCTGAATATGGCCAAGAATGCAATGGAGGCTTCCCCCGACAAAGGGGTAGTTACGCTTTTCTGTGGAATAAAAAATAATACGGCTTCCTTTTCCGTACACAATGCGGGTGTCATTGAAGAAGAAATAAAACTTCAGATCTTTCAACGATCCTTCTCAACCAAAGGTCACGGACGCGGACTTGGAACTTACAGCATGAAACTTTTCGGAGAAAACTACCTTAAAGGGAAGGTCTTTTTCCGTACCAACGAAAAACAGGGTACTACATTCACAATTGAATTGCCGTTACAACAGTATTAAGTTATCCGTAACTTCAAGGTCATTTTGCGAGGATCTGGCAAAGTGAAAACATTTCTTATATTTGTTTTGATTTGACCTCTCCATGCATACAACTTGTATGCTCTTTAACTCGTATTATAGTAAAAACACCGGATATGAAAATTCCAAAATCAGCTTATAACTGGATAAGTGCAACCGGATTAATTTTAAGTCTGAATTGCATTTTACTGATGATAATACTTTTTGTTATTTCTTTAACCATGGGAAGTAGCAGCACCTACCTTGGTATTTTCATCTACATTGTTTTGCCGGCAATTCTTGTTTTAGGTCTGATACTTATCCCAGTCGGAATGCTGTTTACCAGGCGGAAAAAAGTTAAAGCTGCCGAGGCTGGTCTGAAATGGCCGGTATTGGATTTCAATAACACTGGAACCCGAAAATCAATTATCATTGTATCCGCTTTTACCCTTGTATTTGTATTGGTCTCCGCCATGGGCAGTTATCAGGCATACCACTATACGGAATCTCTTCAATTTTGCGGCACCTTATGCCACCGGGTAATGGAACCAGAATACGTTACCTATCTTAATTCTCCCCATGCACGCGTACTATGTGTAGAATGTCATGTTGGTGAAGGTGCCTCCTGGTATGTAAAGTCAAAACTTTCAGGGCTGTACCAGGTGTATTCTGTTATTTTCAATAAATATTCCAGACCAATTCAAACCCCCATTAAAGATTTAAGACCTGCCCGGGAAACCTGTGAAAAATGCCACTGGCCGCAAAAGTTTTATGAGCAAAAACTGCGCAACATCAGAGGTTTTTTGTCAGATTCTTCCAATACCCAATGGAATTATGCCATGCTGATGAAAATCGGACCATCGCATAGTGCCTATGGACTCAGTGAAGGGATCCACTGGCATATCAATCCGGATGTATCCATTGAATATGTAGCTTCCACTTTTGACCGGGAATCCATTCCCTGGGTCAGATACACCAATAAAAAAACCGGTGAAGTACAAATTTTCCGGGATACGGATAATTCCCTCGATGCGAAAGCACTGGATTCCCTTGACACACGGTCGATGGATTGCATGGATTGCCATAACCGCCCTTCCCATTCGTACAATTCAGCCGTTGTTTATATGGATAACGCCCTTATCTCAGGCACTGTACCGGAAGAATTGCCGTATATCAAGAAAGCTGCCATGAAGGTGTTGGGTGATAAGTTCAGTACTACCGATTCAGCCTTCATGGCGATCCGAAACAGTATCAACACCTACTACACCAGTAAACACCCGGAGATTTATAATAGTCATAAGGATTTGATAGAGAAAGCAATCGTTGGCATTCAGGGAGAATTCCAAAAATATACCTTTCCACAAATGAATGCGTCAAGTGCCAGTTATCTGAATCATATTGGGCACTGGGAATCCGACGGTTGTTTCCGGTGCCATTCGGGGAGGCATGTAAGTGAAAAGGGCAATTTGATTTCCAAAGATTGCAATTTGTGTCATACCATTATTGCACAAGGCACTACTGATGATCTGGAAACTGCGCCATTTACTAAAACGCTCGAGTTCAGGCATCCGATTGATATAGGTACGAGCTGGAAAGAGAGTAATTGCACGGAATGTCACCGGTCACTTTAGCTAATTTCAATAAAACGAAAACAAAGACTAACCTCTAATCGATATTTCCTTTAACAAATCAATCTTATTAATACTGATATTCTTTCCGGTTGCCTGTATTATCCCCTCATTTTCAAATTCTTTGAGAATTCTGATGGCACTGTCTTTCGACATACCTGAAAATTCCGATATATCCTGCCTGGATAAGGTTATATCGAATGTAAGGCTGTTATAAATTGTTTCCGCCAGGTAGATCAGAACATCTGCAATCCTGCCATGCATCTGTTTTTGGGTTATGCTAACAAAGCGTGCAAAGGTGCTGGTATTACAGGTTCCACAGTAATTCATGAACCGCTCGGTAAAATCGGGGTTTTTCCGGATCAGTTTTTTAATATTGGCGGTGTCAATAAAGCATGCCGTTGAATCTTCCAATGCGGAAATAGAATAATGATAGCGCATATCAACGTAAATTCCGGTTCCACCGAAAACTGTCCAGGGTTTTAGGATCTCAAGGATCAGGTTGCGTTGGTCATAGCCTTCAATATACTGCTTGGCCATACCGGTGGTCAGATAAACCAGGTTGGAAGCTACAGTTCCTTGTTTAATTATGTTTTCCCCAACTTTGAAATGGACTTCAAACCGATTATCATTGATTATTTCCAATTCTTCATGAACCAGGTCTGTGAACAATGGAATTCGCTCATTACATTTATAACAATTAACACAAAAGACAGATTTGTGAAACTGAGTCATTTCGATTTGCTTAATAATAATATTAATCAACAGATGAATAATTTCATCCTAATGACAAAACTATTATTTTTCCACGATATATATCGGTAAAAATGTGACATATATCTTTTTTTTCAATTTTAAATGTCGTCTTTTTGTAACTTGTATATGTTTTATATTATGATACATTTACCCAATTAAAAACCAGCTGTTATTTAAGGTGAACAATTTATTCCCGGAAATATGAATATAAAAAAAGGAATACAAAAAAAGTGGTTAATAATACCGTTTTCCCTACTGATCCTGGTGGCCTGTGAGAAAGTGGTCTTTGAACCTGTCGAAATCCCCAATGAAGATGTAAGTTTTGCAACGGATATTCAGCCAATTTGGGATGCCAATTGTATTAGCTGTCATCCGCCTACAAAAGATCTTGATTTGACTGATCCTTTCGCGTATGATGAGCTTGTTCCGGATTTTGTGGCGCCGGCAGATTCTGCCAATCCTGAAGAATCAGACCTGTATCGCAAGCTGAACGGTACCTCCCACATGCCCAGAACCAGCAGTGTTGATAAACAATTAATCCTGAAATGGATCTCCCAGGGAGTACCCAATAACTAAAATTTATTGTTGAAACTTAACTAAAGCTTTCTATAATTATGAAGACGATAAAAATCTTACTCTGCCTTTTCATGTTACCGGGTGCATCTACCAGCCCGATATTCTCCCAGGAAGCCTCCTCCGAAGAAACTGACAACCGTCCCGTAAAGTCTACCTTCGAAACATATATGCTTATTGATAACCAAACTGTTACTTCTCCATATAAAGGATCTCTCAGTTTGCTTGTTCAACACCGTTTCGGCCCTATGGAAAACGGTTTTTCCGATCTTTTCGGAATTTATGGCGGTGCTAACACAAGGCTGGGACTTGAATACGGAATTACAGACCGTATTATGATCGGTATTGGAACTACCCAGGATTACAAGCTTCAGGATTTGGAATGGAAATATGCCATCTTACGTCAGACCCGCTCAAACAGTATGCCACTCAGCCTTAGCTATTATGGTAATATGGTCATCGACGCCAGGTCTGAGGAGAACTTTGGACCAGAAGAAAGCTACAAATTTATTCACCGTATCTCCTATTTTACCCAGGTGATTGTGTCCCGGAAGTTCAGCGATGTATTCTCCTTTCAGGTGGCACCGGAATTGGCCTATTTCAATGGCGTTGACCAGTCGATTGAAAACGTCAACCTGGGTGTTTCCTTTGGTGGCAGGGCAAAGATCTGGGGAGATAAATCCATCATCGTTGAGTATGACCAACCCCTTACAAAACATGAGTCATTTGATCCCAAGCCCAATTTAGGTGTGGGATTTGAAATTGGAACAGCCACCCACGCTTTCCAGGTTTTTGTTTCCAACTATCATGACATCGTTTATCAAAGAAATCTAGCCTACAACCAGAATAATAAGTTTCAAATAGGCTTTAATATTACTATTAGATTTTAGGTAACTCGTTCTGTATGAGATTTATTTATTGGGTAAAGGGGTTGGCGATCCTAATCGCATTGTTGATAATAAATCTGATGCTTTTACCAGGTGTGGTTTTGGCTGCAGCGGAACCTGCTGTGGACTCAGCCGTTGCCAAATCCAAATTCTATGATCAGAATGAAAGGTGTTTTCGATGTCATGGCAGTTCAAAGTACACGTATTATAACTCCGTAAATGACATCGATGTTTCTGCTATTATGTGCGAAAACAGGGTGATTCAGAGGGAAGATTTTTATTCTGCCAATCATAAGAGTTTCGCCTGTATCGATTGTCATGCTGCCGAATATGACACTTTCCCTCATCCCGGAACACTGAGGATGGAGAGCGCTTATGCCTGTATCGACTGCCATGGATACGATGAACAGTATGCCATGTATCATTTCGAGGATATCGAAACAGAATTTCAGGAAAGTACGCATTTTACATCCAATGGTGATGCCTTTACCTGCTGGAAATGTCATAATCCGCATTCCTATAAGATCAGCATCAGGGATTCGAAAAATATCACAGATGCCATTGCTTATGATAATCAGATATGCCTGAACTGTCACTCCGATTTCGAGCGGTTCCAGTTACTCACCAACCATGAAGAAATTAACATCATTGAAAAGCATGAATGGCTGCCAAACCAGGGGTTGCACTTCAGCCAGGTCAGGTGCATTGAATGTCATGCCAGGCCGAATGACAGCCTGCTGGTTGCACACAGGATCATGCCCAAAGAAAATGCGGTTAAACGGTGTGTGGAATGTCACTCACAGAATTCACTGTTAATGAGTTCACTTTACAAATTTCAGGCAAAGGAAAACAGAACGCAGGTTGGATTCCTGAATGCCATCATACTTAACAATGCCTTTGTTATTGGCGCTAACCGGAATATTGTACTGAACAGGATCAGTGTTGTGGCATTTCTGGCCACCATGGGTTTGCTACTATTTCACCTGTTCTTCAGAATGATCTATAAAAAAAATGATTGAGGTTATGGCAGAAAAAATTTATCATTATCCCTTATGGACCCGGTTGTGGCATTGGATTAATGCGTTGTTATGCCTGGCTTTGATCATCACTGGTATCAGCATGCAGTTCTCAGAACCTGAACGTCCCCTGATACCTTTTGACATGGCTGTTACCCTGCACAATGCATTCGCCGTTTTACTGAGCGTAAATTATCTGTTCTTTCTATTTGCTAACAGGTTCTCCGGTAACCGGCGACACTATAAAATTTCAGAAAAAAACCATACTGATCTGGTGTTAACCCAATTCCGGTATTATGCAATCGGTGTGTTTCAGGGAGAAAAAGCACCCTTCCCTGTAAGTGAAGACAGGAAATTCAATCCCCTGCAGAAATTATCCTATATCATTATCATGTATGGTTGCATACCGCTTATCCTGATCACCGGCTGGGCCATGTTATTCCCTGAAATAATAGTTAAAAATATCTTCGGGGTCAGTGGTTTGTTCTTAACTGACTTGCTTCACATTATCAACGGTTTTATCGTTTCCGTTTTTCTAATTGTTCATGTTTATTTTTGTACCATGGGTACACATTTGTTATCCACCTTCAAAGGAATGATCAACGGATGGGCAGAGGTCCATTGACATTGCTTATAAAAATTCATTGATATGGCTGAAAATAAGGAAGACTCCACACGACGAAAATTCCTGAGGCTGGGACTTGGATTTGGAGCAGCTTCAGTGGCAGGCGCTATGTCGGGAAGACTTTTAGCAACAGATGAAAAACCAGAAACCGGAGGTGGTGAAAAGGTTAAAGTACTTACCACCGACGGGAAACTCATTGAAATTGATGCTGAACACGTTGGACTTGCAAAGAAAAAGGATGTACATATTTCCAGGGATGAGGCCCGAAATGGCATTCCTAACAGAAAATTTGTGATGGTCATTGATCTGGCAAAATGCAAGAATGCCAGGAAATGCGTTGAAGCATGCCAGGAAGGACATAAACTGCCCAGGGAGCATGAATGGATGAAAGTTTATCTGATGCAGGATACTCCGGACTCGGCACCTTATTGGTTCCCGAAACCATGTTTCCATTGCGACAATCCACTTTGTGCCAGTGTTTGCCCGGTGGGTGCAACCTATAAACGGTCTGACGGAATCGTACTGGTTGACACGGAACGCTGCATCGGTTGCAAATTTTGTATGACGGGCTGTCCTTACTCAGCGCAGGTATTTCATTGGAAAGAC
>Ga0074195_1003640_pt1 | contig 14028 bp, 10 predicted proteins | sample EPASupsiteHSE623_FD_64525 | JGI IMG/M metagenome (GOLD analysis project Ga0074195, IMG submission 64525) | Bioremediated contaminated groundwater from EPA Superfund site, New Mexico - Sample HSE6-23 | ecosystem: Environmental > Aquatic > Deep subsurface > Groundwater > Contaminated ...
CTGAAGCATCCGTGCTTTTTCGGAATAGACATCCAGCACGCAGACGAATTCCTTGCGAACAGATGCGCTCAAGACAAGATTGCTGACGAGATAGAGGCGGATTCGCTCCATTACCTTTCAATAGACGGACTCATAAAAGGCGTAGGAATAGACAGAACGAATTTTTGCACAGCATGCTTTAGCGGTAAGTATCCGATAAAAGTGACTGATAAAGACATGGGAAAGATACAGGAAGACAGGTTCAGCGCCCATATCTGAAACAGAATGAAGATGACAGAGGCGCATAATGATCATTTTTGAAATACTCTGCGCCTTTGTGAACATGTCTCTCTGCTGCGACACTCTTGTTGTAAATGAATTCAAAGACTCAATAAATCTTCAATACGCTGTTTACGACAATTCGCTTCTTGTAATGTCTCGGGACAGGATACTCGAAAAGAAAAGAGATTATGATTTCTCCGGCGGAATGATTTTATTTCCGGAATCCCTTTCAACCCCTATAACAATAATATTTGAAAAGACGGATTACACAATTCCGTATTCATTCAGAAAATTCTCAAAGAGCAGAGGCGAAGAACCTTTAAAAACTGCTGAAGAGAGCAAAAAAGAATCAAATGTAAGCATCAGCGGGGCGAAATCTTTTTTAATATCCTCTCAGAGCGGGAATGTATTCATGGATCAGTCTCTTGATGTATCGATTGCGGGAAATATTTCAAACGAATGGTCTGTCGAGGGAAAAATTTATGACAATACCTCAGACATAAATTCTACTTCAATAAACTCCCCTCTGAGTCAGTTTGAAGACATATACATCTCTATGAACGGAAATAAGAAGAGCATAATACTCGGAAGTTCTTCATTCAAAGGATTTTCAAATGAAATGTCGCGCTTCAGCAGAGAAATATTCGGAATAACCGCATCAATGGAGTCATTCAAAATTCCTTTCAGCGCGTCTCTTGCCGGACAGAAAGGAAGATTCTCAACAGAGTCATTTTATTGCCTTGCAAATACCCAGGGTCCGTATAAACTTACAGATAATTCGGAAATTTCCATGTACGTGATATCTCCGGAGAGTGAAAAAATTTATCTCAATGGAGAGCTTTTAAAGAGCGGAGAGGAAAACGACTACACAATCAATTACTTCACAGGGGAGATAACTTTTACCGTGAGAAGAATTGTCGATGACAGGTCATACGTCTATGCTGAGTTTCAGACATACGAGGAACTCTCGCCTGTCACAGGATATTTTTTCAAAGCGGGAAAGGACACTTCAGGATTTTCAGTGCTCTACAGCCATGAAGAACAGTCTGTTTTAAACTCTGAAGCTGAAATAATGCTTAAAAATATTCCGTCTGATTCTTCAACTTTCATCGTCAACGGATACTCCTTTGTGGGAGGCGGAAACGGAGATTATATTCTCGATAATTCCATATTCGTATTCACCGGAGCCGGAAACGGAGATTACATAATTGATTTTTATTATGTCGGCTATGGAAAAGGAGATTATGCATATTCTCCGGTCAGCGGCTGTTATGTTTACGCGGGAGCATTTAATGGCAACTATTCCGTTTACAAAACAATAAGTCTTCCCTTTTCATCGGACTATTTATCCCTCTCTCATTCGCAGAAGACTTTTTTCGGAGATTTCATCATTGAGGCAAGCAACGGATTTTTCATGAGCAACAGATATTCCCTTGATAATGAAAAAACGAGCGGCATGTCATATAAGGCAAAATACTCTTCGAGAGAGATCTCCATCGGGAAAATCAACTTTGATTTCTCTGTTGAAAAATCTTCGCGCTCTGACATTTACAGAAGCAGCTGGAGTTCGTCTTCAACCGGAGATGAAGCTCTGTACAATGCTTTAAACAGCATCTATCCGGAGAAAGAGACAAAGTTTGCGGAGAGAATGCACTTTGAAAATCTTTTTACCCTAAAGGGGTATTACGGATTTCTCGACTCGGTGAATGATGCTTATTTCAACATTTCTTCAGATACTCTGTTTGACTTTTTCTCGTCACTTGAAAAGAGACTGACATTCGTTTCAGACTCATCTTCATATGATTTAAGAGTTCTTACTGCCGGAAGAAGATTTCAGACGCTTATTGCATACCTTTACGCCAGTGATGAAGAAAAAAACATGGAAATCTCTTCCCGCAAGGGCGGTGTTATTCTGATGAAAAACTTCCCTCTGCGCGGTGAGTATTTTTTCGAAGAGAGATTATCTGACTCAGTGAAAAAATACAGAGCTAATAAAATTAAAGCGGAATTTTCAAAATCCTGGGAGATAATTTCTACATCTCTTGTAAGCGAATACGGAAGAGTAGAGGACATTGCGGCTCTCTCTGCCTCAAACAGGTTTTCTCTTTACTCGTCATTGGGAATTGCTGCCGGGCAAAACTTGAATTCAAATTCATCCCTCAGAATAACGTCTCTGTCAACCTATGTAGACAGAGACGCCTATGTCTTCGTCGGAGAGGGAAAGGGCGACTATGTGTATGACGAACAGACAGACTCATACATTTATGATGCAATCTACGGCTCTTTCATAAAGATCACAGAGAGGTCTCTATCGGATGACCCTGTTTCTTCAAGAAATTTCTCATCCGACATTGCATCCTCTTTTTCAAGAGTCGATTTGTCTTGCGGACTCTCTTATAATGATATGGCAAAGAATTTCTTTGATTTTGATTCGGCATCTTTCGTCTCAAAATCCATTGCATCATATCTTTCATCATCTTTCTCTGTCATGGAGAATCTTGACATTTTCGACGACTTCTCTTATGCAGATAATTTCATGGAAAACATATCTTCGTCAGGTTCACTCAAAAACGAAGCCGGGTTGAAGAGCGATAAAGAGCCATTTCTTTATTCCCTGAGCTTTTTATTTCAGACTGAAGAGCAAAGATTTTCTTCAGGAGAATACTATCTTAAGAGTCTTATGGGAAAAGGAATGATAAATCCAAAACAGGGAAAGAGCAGTTATAACATAGAGCTTTCGTTCGGAAAATTTTTTGGAATGTATTCTTTTCTTTCAAATGAAGAGACCCTTATAGAAGGGAGAAGCATCAGTCTCTCTGCTCAAACGTCTTTCCCGATTAAGAACAGATTCTCCTCACTGATAAGCCCTGTTTTCTCATACAATGAATATATCAGGGGAAACAGCGACCCATTATTGATACATTACAAATATCCGGAGGGATTCGCACTCAACTTCACTCTGTCTCTGATATACTCAAGCGATTTTCTCAATCTCAAAGCGTCCTATATAAGCGATTTTGATAAAAGATACGGGTTCAGACAGAGAACTGAAGTCTCTCTATTCAGTTATTTCTGAAATCTTTTTTTCCACTTTGAATGGGAATTTGTATGTGCCGAATGATGTCTTGAATTCAGCTTCTCCGCGCACATCCACTTTCGAGTCCGCTCCTCCCGAAAATTTCGAAACAAAATCAGAGGCGTCATTGTATCCGATTATAAGTTTCGTTCTGTATATTCCGTTTGATTTCTTTTTTATTACAAACTCTTCCTCAGACTTTCCCTCTGCGACTTTCAAATCATTGACAAATATCTGGTATGCCACTTTTTTCAGAGAAACATCAGCTTTGTTAGGATTCGACACTTTCATCTTGACTATGAATGTCATTCCGGAGAGCGTCGGAGAGCCGATTTCAAACGAATCATACTCATATTCAAGATTCTTTATTGCTTGCATCTGATTAAATATTGCGCATCCTGAAAAAGTTAGAAGAGTGAAGACAATCAATAAAATAAGTCTTTTCACATAAACCTCCTTAAAGCTTTTTCATATGCTTTGATATCAACCTCTTTTCTGCTCACTTTATCGGCTATTGCCTGTTTTAAAACTGCGAGTGATTCTTCAGCATAAACTCTTTTGTCAAAAGGTTTCGGTATGATGTAGTTTTTTGAAAACTTCAAATCTTCTTTGTAGATTTTCCTCACATACTCGGGTGTTTTCTTTTTCGCGATATCGGATAATGCTTTCGCGGCAGAGAATTTCATGTTCTCAGTGACTCTCGAAGCATTGCAGTCAAGGACTCCCCTGAATATGAAAGGAAATCCGAGTACATTGTTTATCTGATTGGGATAGTCAGACCTTCCCGTGCATATTATCGCATCACGCCTTGCGCGTCTTGCTGTTTCATAGTCAATCTCAGGCTCAGGATTTGCGAGAGCGAATATTATAGGATTTTCAGCCATTTTTATAATCATTTTTTCTGTGAGAACGCCTTTTACGGATAGTCCTAAAAAGAGATCCGCTCCCTCCATCGCCTCATCCAATGTCTTGAAGCTTTTGCCTGAAGCGAATTTTCTGTTATATCTGTTTAGATCCGTCCTCTTTGCATGAATGTGTCCGTACTTGTCAAAGACATTTATTTTTTTAATGTCTGCTCCGGCTTTGATGAACATGTTGAGAGTCGGCAGGGCAGCCGCTCCTGCGCCTGACGCGACTATCCTCATGGAGGAAATGTCTTTTTTTATTATCTCTCCGGCATTAAGAAGCCCTGCTGTCGCGATAACCGATGTTCCGTGCTGATCATCATGAAAAACGGGTATATTCATTTTTTCAATGAGCTTCTCCTCAATATAGAAGCATTCAGGCCCTTTAATGTCTTCAAGATTTATTCCTCCGAATGTCGGTTCAAGAGAAGCAACTATGTCAATGAATTTGTCAGGGTCTTTCTCATTAATTTCTATGTCAAAAGCGTCAATGTCAGCGAATTTCTTGAATAGAACTGATTTTCCCTCCATCACAGGCTTTGACGCTTCAGCTCCTATGTCACCGAGCCCAAGAACAGCAGTGCCATTGGATATAACCCCCACAAGATTTCCTCTGTTGGTGTATCTGTATGAATCTGAAGGATTCTTCTCTATTTCAAGGCACGGCAGAGCCACTCCGGGAGTGTATGCAAGTGAGAGGTCGCTCTGAGTCTCGCATTTTTTCTTTATGCATATCTCTATTTTTCCGCCTGTGGGATTTGAATGATACTTTAAAACGGATTTTTTTGTGATTTTATTCAAACCTGAGTCTCCTCCGCCTCCTTCAAAGCATTCATTTTTTTGCATGCCTGAAATCCCCTGAACATAAAATATATTGCAAATATGTGGAATCCTATTCCGAGAGGATCAAATGCCAATATGAATATCAAAGTGTCAAGCGCGTACAGAATCATACCGGAGAGAAATGCCTTTCTGCTTCCCTTCTGCGCATAGAGCCCTATGACTATAAATATTGCAGAAAGAAGTATGTTTATAGCCAATGAGAGATATTTTACACCCGAAATCATGTTTTCGGAGAATGCTTTTCCCGCAAAATCCAGAATCTGCGTCACTCCCAGTCCGATGACAAAATTCCAGTCGAGATTGAACATGAAAATAATTGAATTGAGTATTGAAAGGGCTGCAATCCAGAAAAACCAAGAGGCTGCGCTCTTAACTTCATTTTCAATTCTCAGCTTTTGTTCTATATTCTGCTTTTCATCCATACAATCTCCTTTTTTGATATTATATCATGAAAATTCATTTCAAATCAATATGCATCATGTGCAGGATTCTGTGGGCAAAGGTGCAAAGATTATTCCTGCAAATTTCTGCATTTTTTTATTATAACATATGGAGAGATTCTTTCAAGAGCTGAAAGCCGCCGAAAAACAAAACAAAAGAGTATGCTGGTGGCTGGTACGCTCGTAGGGGCGGACCTGTGTGTCCGCCCTGCAGAAACAAAGAAGAATAAAATACATATCTTGGCAGCAGGTAAGCCAAGCGTTGGCTCACACACTTCGCTTCGCCGCTTTATCTCGGAAGACCTCGATGGGCGACTGCGCGAAGCGTCCTCGCCGACTTGTGCTTTCACTCTTCTTTAAGTTTTTACTTGCTTATCCTCATGAGAAACATTGGTACTGAGGAGCGCTGTGGACAGGTTTCTCCTTCGGAGTTGAAAAGATAAGCAAATTAATCAAATGTGTTTTGTCTCTTCACCTCTTTACTGACTTTTACCAGCGTACTAGCGTACTAGTCACCAGCTCACCAGCTCATCTGGCGGCATGCGTGCGTAGCGCTCATTCGCACATCAGTCTCGCCGGACATAACTCGGCAGACCTCGTTGAGCCGTCTTGACTGACGTCCTCATTCGCTTTAGCTTACGTGCATCAATAAGTTTTGATTTGTTTGTCCTCATGAGAAACATTGGTACTGAGAAGCGCTGTGGACAGGTTTCTCCTTCGGAGTTGTAAAGCCAAAACAAATTAATTAAATGTGTTCTGTCTCTTTAACTCATAACTGACTTTCACCAGCTCACTAGCGTACCAGTCACCAACCACCAGCGTACTGTATTGTCCGCCCTGCAGAATCAAATCAAATGTATTTGTCTTTTGAACTCATAACTCGCAACTCGTAACTCGTAACTCGTACTGTATTGTTTTACCAGCGTACTAGCGTACTAGTCACCAGCATACTATCTTCACCAGCCACCAGCTTACTAGCGTACCAGCGTACTGTGTGTCCGCCCCTACGATATGATATGTTAACATTTGATTAATTTGCTTATCTTTACAATAATCTTCTAAAACCATAGGACAGACCTTATCGGCTTCATGAACCCGCGCCAATGGTGGGGACACCACTTCTTGTAGTGTCCCACAACAGAACACCGCAGTCAAAGACGCGGATACCTGATGTGCGAATGAGCGCTTGGCTTCCTGCCGCCCGGATGTGTATTTGATTCTGCAGGGCGGACACACAGGTCCGCCCCTACGAGATGATTAATTATCTTAACTTTTCAACTCCGAATGAGAAACCTGTCCACAGCGCTTCTCGGTACCAATGTTTCTCATGAGGACACGCAAATCAAAACTTATTGATATACGCAAGCCACAAGTCGGCGAGGACGCTTCGCGCAGTCGCCCATCGAGGTCTTCCGAGATAAAGCGGCGAAGCGAAGTGTGTGAGCCGACGCTTGGCTTACTGCCGCCCGGAAGTGTTGTATTTATTCCGCTTTATTCTGCGGAAGGATTCGCGGATTTTTTCATTTTCTTTATTTTTCCCTTTCTTGACTTTAATTAATAAATATATATAATAAAAGTCTATGGACAAAATAACACAGATTTTCGTAGAGGCGCAGAATGACCTTGATTTGATTAAAGGAATAGGCATTCTCCGCGACGAATTCAGCATTTCAGACATACTCATATGCCTCAATGTCCATAATGCTGTCTTTTACTATTCAACAGCATCAACTCGCTCCGCTTTTGCAGAGACAAAAGACACTTTTGATTTCAGAAGAATATCCGTAAGAGAGAGTGAATTCACATACAGACTCGACTCCCTGCTCTATGACATTAAATTCAATGACGACATTGTGCTGAAGCAGAATACAAACTATGTCGCGATTACTGACAAACACGATGAAATGTACATGGTTATAAGATATAAAAATGAGATATATGAGGAGAGGCGCAACAGAACTATTCTTGAGTTTATACCTGTGATAAAGACCGCTATTTCGCGGCTGTATCTGACAAAGAGACTCAGTTTTGAGAAAGACATTGAAGACAAGATTGCATCTATAAACAAAAAACTTTATACTCTTCAACAGCTCGCCTCCCTGCTTCAGTCCACTCTCAATCTTGAGAAAATACTTGAAATAATAACCAAGTCAATAAGCGAGTCACTCGGATTTTCCGTTGTGCTTCTCAGTCTCTATGATGAAAAATCTGATGTGATGATACGAGCGGCGCAGCACGGGCTCAATGACAAAGTATTTGAGAAACTGAGGCGGCAGAAAGTAGCATTCTCGACTCTTAAAAACCTTATGCAGGAGCAGTACAGGGTGTCGCGCTCTTATTACATAAACCATAAAGACGCCACAAGAGTGCTCAATTACAACATTAACAGCGTCGCATACATCCTCCCTGACGAAAAAGCGGAACAATACATAAACTGGCACCCTGAAGACATACTGATAATACCGCTTTATTCAAAGGACAGCAAAATACTTGGAATAATAACTGTTGACAAGCCGGAGGATAAGTATGTCAATATAGGAGAATCCATTGAAATACTTGAATCATTCGCGCAGACAGCTTCTCTCGCCATAGAAAACGCAAAGCTCTTCAATAAAATGGAGACTCTTATAAAAAACCTTGAGCGAATAAACGACATATCCGCAGTTCTCACATCTTTTGTCAATCTCACGGAACTTTTAAATCATCTCGTCACTGCAATCAGGGAAAAATTCAATTACTACAATGTAGCCGTCCTTCTTTTCAACAGCGAAAGAGAGCTTGAAGTGAAGGCATATTCGGGATTCAATGAAAAATACATAGACAGAATAGGAGAGATAATAAAGATGGGGGAGGGAGTCGTCGGATGGGTTGCAGAGAACGGAATACCGCTCCATATTAAAGACACGCGCACTGACCCGCGCTACGTGGGAAGGCTTGATGTGCCTTTTTCCGAAATAGCCATACCCCTGAAAATATCTGACAAAATAATCGGAGTCCTGAACATTGAAGCGGAAGGTACAAACGCCCTTGATGACAATGACTTTAGGATAATCTCCATACTTTCATCGCATCTCGCCACAGCAATAGACAACACATTCAAATACGAAGAGACTGAAAGAATAGCAGTCACTGACGCAATGACGGGAATGTACAATTACCGATTCTTCATGAATAAGCTTAAAGAGGAGATTGAGAGAGCCAAAAGACTCTCCATACCTATTTCCGTGATAATGATAGACATAGATTTTTTCAAAGAGATAAATGACACTTACGGACACATCGTGGGAGACAGCATAATAAAGGAGCTTGCAGAGCTTCTGCAGAACATAACAAGAAAGGGAGACATTGTGACTCGCTACGGAGGAGACGAATTCTTCATAATTCTTCCCGGAGCAGGAAAAGTATTCACCCACACACTCTCGGAAAGGGTCATAAAACAGGTGAAAGACCATAAGTTTGTGCAGAACATAAAAATGACAATATCCCTTGGAATTGTAACTTATCCTGATGATGCGGACAACATCGAATCCCTGCTTAAGTGGGTTGACGACGCTCTGTATGACGCAAAAAGAAAAGGCAGAGACAGAATAGACGGTTGATTATGAATAAAAAAAATCCCTTCTTTTTAAAATCATATTTTCTGGTCGCTCTTTTGGCAGTATCCCTTGCATCCTTCCTTTACATTCAGGATATAATTTTCAAGCTTGAAGAAACATCTCTTATGCAATCAAGGATATTTGCAAGATTCACTTCGGATATGTTTACGGAGGACGGGCAGAAACTCACTGATGAAATCATATTTGAAGAGATAATTCAGAACATTAAGTTTCCGATTATTGTAACCGACTCACTCGACAATCCGGTCGCCTGGAGAAACCTCGGATACCTTGACACTGTCTTTTCTATAGAAGGTAATCCCCAGTATCAGGCTGACATAAGAAGATTCATCAACAAGCTCGACAATGAAAACAAACCCATAGAAATAAAATACAATGAAAATGTATTTGCAATAGCTCACATTGGAGTAGACCCTCTTTACAAAAGACTTCAATTTGCGCCATTCTTTCAGATAATAGTCTCCTCAATATTCGTACTCGTCGGAATCTACGGATTTTTGTTTTACAAAAAATCCGAAGAGAACATAATCTGGGCTGGGATGGCGAAAGAGACTGCTCATCAGATAGGCACTCCGTTAACATCCCTGAAAGCATGGATTCAGATACTGAAAGACAGAAATGTTGACGGAAAGATTGTAAACGGGTTGAATGAGGACACTCTGCGCCTTGAAATAATATCCAACAGATTCAACAAAATAGGATCTCCCCTGACAATAGAACTTGTCGACATAAATTCCGAGATAGAGGAGATAATAGAATATTTCAAATCGAGGGCTCCGCATTCCGATTCACACAAGATTGATTTCACATTCAAAAACAGCGGCATACTGCCGGCTCCGATAGACAAGGACCTGTTCAAATGGGCTGTGGAGAATCTTGTCAAGAACAGCATTGACGCATTGAAAGACATAAAGAGCGGAGAGGTGGCCATTGAGACAAAAATCGACCAAAGCAAAGCAGTTATAAAGATATCCGACAACGGAGCAGGTATTGAAAAGAAGAATCTTGAAAAAATATTCGAAGTGGGATTCTCCACAAAGAAATACGGATGGGGAATCGGACTTCCTCTGACAAAGAAGATAATCGAGGAATTCCACAAGGGAAAGCTCGTTCTGGAATACACAATGGCAAAGCACGGGACGCGTTTTGCAATCACTCTTCCCATAAACCACCCTGACAATGAAAAAGAAAATTCTCTGGATAGATGACGAGGTGGACAACCTCAAGTCTCTTATGTACTTTCTCGAATCCGAGGGATATCTTGTACAGACAGTATCCAACGGCTCAGACGCAGTCGAGATTGCAAATAAAGAAAGTTTTGACGTAATTTTCCTTGACGAGTACATGCCTGGAATGGACGGAATAGAGACTCTTTCACGCATACGTGAAAATTCACACAGGGTTCCGATCATAATGGTAACAAAAGCTGATGACAAATCAATAATCGATTCAGCTCTCTCGGAGAGAGTGGATGATTATCTCATTAAACCGGTGAATCCTATACAGGTTTTGGCCACAGTAAAAAGAATCGTCGAGAAAAAATCCAAGATAAAGGATAATCTCGGAAAGAGCTACTCTGCCGCCATCAGACGCATCAATTCAATGCTTGAAGAGTCGGAGAGCAGTGAAACTTACGCAAAAATACATCACACAATGAGCCAGTGGAACCTTTCCATTAACAGAGAGATAGAAACAGGATTGATGGATATGCATTCAATGGAGAAGAATCAGCTCAATGCCGGGTTTTCCAAATTCGTTATGAAGAATTACAAGAAATGGATAAATCAGAATGACTCTCCTGTGATGTCGCACAGACTCATTGATAATGCAATCCTTCCGATTCTCAATGACAATAAAAAGGTTTTTTTCCTTCTTGTTGACTGCATGAGATACGACCATTATCTTTTGATGGAGACGTTTTTGTCTGAATCATTCAAGACATCCCTCAAGTCATACTATTCAATACTGCCGACTGCGACTCCATACAGCAGAAACGCTATCTTCAGCGGAATGACGCCTCTCGAGCTCTCCTACAAATACCCGGAAAAGTGGGAATTCGCTGACAGTTTATCTCAGAATCAGCATGAGGAGGAGTTCCTCAAAATAAAAATGATGCAGAGAACAGGAATGGAAGACATATCCTACGCGAAAGTCTCCACAAATGAATCACTGAAAAGATACATTCAAACATTCTCAAGATTTGAGAAGAACAGGTTTAATGTGCTGATAGTAAACATAATGGATGTCTTCACCCACTTCAGAAGTGAAAGCGAAATCCTCAAAGACATGCTCCCTGATGAAAATTCCCTTCTTGCTTTCATATCCACATGGTTCAGAACGAGCGGACTTCTGAATTTTTTCTCTTACCTGACGTCAAAAGGAAATACAATTGTCATTTCATCTGACCACGGGTCCATCATATCGAAAGACGGACTCCTTCTGAATACCGGAAAGGATGTGTCAATAAACCTGAAGTACAAATTCGGATCCTCGATACAGGCGCAGAACAATTCCATAGCAGTAATAGACAATCCTGATGAGTTCGGACTCCCTGTGCCGAAAAAGAGCGACAAATGGTACCTCGCAACCGGAAACGGATACCTTGTTTACTCCACAAAATTCAACCAATATAAAAAAGAATACATGAACACTTTCCAGCACGGAGGAATCTCCATGGAAGAGATGATACTCCCCATAGGCATATTGGAGGCGAAGAATGTTTAAGGTATTTCTGCATGAAATAAAACTCCGGCTTTTTGCCGGCATTTTGAAAGAGGAGCATTCGAAAAAAAATACTATACTGCTTAATATTGAATATCATGAGGAAAAAAAGAATATAGTCGACTATTCATCAGTGTATGACAAAGCCGTAAAGACGGCTCTCTCTAAAAGATGGCTTCTCCTCGAAGACCTTGCCGAATCAGTGGGCAGGGAAATCAGAAAATCTCACAAACATATAAAATACATACGCGTTTCTGCTGAAAAAATCAGCCCCTCAAAAATGAAGAACTGCTCAAGCGCTGAGGTCGTCTATGAAACCAAATGACAGAATAATACTCTGTTTGGGGTCAAACCTTGAAGACAGGCACAAGAACATAAAGACTGCAGTCTCACTTTTGAAAAAGCATAAAATCAAATTAACCTGCTCTTCCTCTCTTTATGAAACAGAACCTGTCGGATTTGAAGATCAGAACGCTTTTTACAACATCTCTCTCTGCGTAAACACATTACTTTCTCCTGAAAATCTTCTCGGGACAGTCAAAAGAATAGAATCCCTAATCGGCAGAAGAGAATCCGTGAGAAACGGACCGCGGTTGATTGATATTGATATATTGCTTTATAATGATATAATTGTAGATACTGAAAATCTCTGCATTCCTCACAAAAAAATCCGAGAAAGATTTTTTGTACTGCAGATGCTGAAAGACATTGATGAAGAGATTGTTCTTCCAGGAACAGATAAAAAGATAAAAGAGCTCTATGAAGAGGTCTCAAAGGACAAATATGTTAAAAAACTGCCTGAGAAAGCTTTGAAAGGGGTATTATGATGAATCTACCGTACAAATTCATCGCAGTGGAAGGGGTTATCGGAGTCGGAAAGACGACTCTCGCCACCAAGCTCGCAAAGTATTATAAAGGAGAGGTTCTGCTTGAACCGGTGGAAGAGAATCCTTTCCTGGACAAGTTCTATAAAAACGTAGAGGGATTCGCATTCCAGACGCAGATATTCTTTCTCTTTGCAAGATACAAACAGATGAAGAATCTCAAACAGACAAAAATATTCTTTGATATGATAGTGAGCGACTATATGTTTGACAAAGACAGGATTTTTGCAAATCTAAATCTCGACGAGAATGAATTCCAGCTCTATGAGCATATCCTGAAATTCATAGAGCAGGACATCACCTCTCCCGACCTTGTCATTTATCTGCAGGCATCTCCGGAAAAAATAATGGAGAGAATAAAGAAAAGAAACAGGTCATTCGAACAGGACATATCTTTGGAGTACATAAGCGAGCTTTCGCGTAATTATTCCAACTTCTTTACATATTACAAAACATGCCCCGTATTGATGGTCAATGTTGATGACGTTGACATTTCAAAAGAGCAGTCTCCCCTGTCGCAGATAATACAGGAGATTGAAAAACCGTTCAACGGAGTAAAGTACCTGAAACCCATATCTATAAACTGATGAAGAAAATTAAAAGAATAAATCTGCTATTAAAAGAAATAAAGACCATTAAGAATCAAAGCCTCACAATAGGATTGGTTCCCACAATGGGAGCCCTGCATAAAGGCCACATATCCCTTGTAAGAGAAGCCAAAAAGATTTCAGACAAAGTGATAGTTTCAATATTCGTCAATCCGATACAGTTCGGAGAGAATGAAGACCTCTCAATATATCCGCGCCCGATTGAAGAGGACATCAGAAAGCTTGAGAAAGCCGGAGCGGACATACTCTTTTATCCCGATGCGGATGAAATGTACAGAGACAGAACAACAAAAGTGTGCGCTGAAAAGTATGCGTCAATCCTCTGCGGAGAGACAAGAAAGAACCACTTTGACGGAGTTCTGACTGTTGTGGCAAAACTTTTCAACATAACGTCTCCGAACTTCGCATTCTTCGGGGAAAAGGATTTCCAGCAGCTTTTTCTTATAAGAAAAATGGTGAAAGACCTCGATTTCAATGTTAAAATAATTCCTTGCCCAATAGTAAGAGAGCCTGACATGCTTGCAATGAGTTCAAGAAATGTCTATCTTTCGAAAAAGGAAAGATCCGAGGCGCCTGTGATTTATAACACTCTGATATATGCAAGAGAGCTCTTCGCAAAACAGGTTAAACCTGCGGAGATAGAAAAAATAGCTAAAGAAATCATAGAATCCAA
>Ga0074195_1003641_pt1 | contig 14019 bp, 9 predicted proteins | sample EPASupsiteHSE623_FD_64525 | JGI IMG/M metagenome (GOLD analysis project Ga0074195, IMG submission 64525) | Bioremediated contaminated groundwater from EPA Superfund site, New Mexico - Sample HSE6-23 | ecosystem: Environmental > Aquatic > Deep subsurface > Groundwater > Contaminated ...
CAATATCGACCTCTACGCCGCCATCGAGAAAAAGACCGCTCACCCCGACGACCGCACGGTCACTACGGCGGGAACGGCGCTGGTGGCCGAGGCCTTCGGCATGGTGAAAGACATCTGCGAAGCCTTCGCGCTGCTCGACGACAATAAGGTCGCCGCGATAACTAAAAAGGAGTTCCCCCGCTTCCAGAAAGAGAAGATGCCGACCGACACCCGGTCGTTCTACATCAACCTCTTCAAGCTGGAACTCATGGAGGTGAGCGACACCCTCATGTGGTGGAACCGCACCATGGTCGCGATGAACGACGGGATGAAAAAGAAATCGCAGGGGGCGCTCATCAAGGAGGTGCTCGTCCAGACGCTGAACGATATTCCCGAGATGCGCAAGCGTCTCGACGCCATCAAGAAACGTTATCCTCAGGAGAAGAACAAGTGACCCCACGCCCCGTGAACAACATAAAGCCGCTCATCGCCATCGTCGGCCGTCCCAATGTCGGCAAATCGACCCTCTTCAACCAGATACTCGGCAAGAACGCCGCCATCATCGACGACCGGCCGGGGGTCACCCGCGACCTCCATTACGAGGAGATGCTCTACGACGACAAGCCCTTTACCCTCATCGACACCGGCGGCTTCCACATCGACGAGGCGGGTGATGCCATCACGCTCGGCATCCGGCGCCAGATAGAGGAGGTCTTCGCATCGGTCGACGGCGTTCTGATCATCGGCGACGGCATGGCGGGGCTCCATCCCGCCGACCGCGACATACTCGACATCGTGCGCCGCACCGGCATCCGCCACTGGTTCGTCGTGACCAAGGTGGACGACGAACACCGCGAACCGCACGCCGCAGAGTTCTACGAGGCGGGCACCGACGAGGTCTTCCCGGTCTCCGGCACCACCGGCTACGGGGTGCGCGATTTCCTCGACGAGATGACCAAAGAGTTCTGGACCGCCAAGGAGATAGCCGAGAAACTCCCGCCGCGCGCCGACGAGACACGCATCGCCGTGATCGGACGCCCCAACGTCGGGAAATCGACGCTGGTCAACGCGCTTCTGGGCGAGGAACGGATGCTCGTCTCCCCCATCCCGGGCACGACGATGGACCCGATAGATTCGCTTTTCACCCGCAACGGACGCACCTACCGCATCATCGACACCGCCGGCATCCGGCGCAAGAAGAACATCGAGCTGACGATGGAGAAGGCGGCGGTGGTCCGCGCCTTCAAATCGATAGACCGCAGCGATATCGTCATCTTCATGATGGATGCCGCCGAACTGGCGACCGATCAGGACCTGCGTATCGTCGGGCTCGCCGACGAGAAGTACCGCGGCATCATCATCGTCATCAACAAATGGGATACCGTCGACAAGGACGACAAGACCTACGATAAAACGGTCAAGGACCTGCGCGACCGGATCAAGTTCGCCCCCTACGCCCCGATCATCTCGATATCGGCGCTGCAGAAACTGCGGGTCGAGAAACTCATCGCCCTCATCGACGAGATATACGCGAACTATTCGCAGAGCATCGACGAAGAGCGGCTCACCGCGTGGCTCATGAAGACGATACAGCACACCCCGCCGCCGCTCACCAAATTCCATAAGCCGGTCATCTTCCACCGCGCGGTGATGGTGGCCACCAAACCGCCGACGGTGCTCATCGCGGTCAACAAGCCGGGCGGCATCCACTTCTCCTACGAACGGCATCTCATGAACCGCTTCTACGAGGAGTTCGGCTATGCCGGCGTCCCGATAAAAATGGTCTTCAAGAAGGGTTATGCGTGAATAAGCACCTACAGCGTCTCACCGACCTTATCGGCCGTTTTCTCTCCTACATCGACGCCCGCCGACCGCTGCGCATCATCTGGGCGACCGCAAAAGGGTTCATGGCCGACGGCTGTCTCGACAATTCGGCGGCGATATCGTTCTATGCGCTCCTTTCCTTCATCCCCTTCCTCATCATCGTCGGGGCGATGATGGGCCTGTTCATCGACCATCTTTCGACCCCGCTCACCTCCCCGCAGGAACTGACCGAGGCGGTCAAAGGCTACCTCAAGACGGTCATCCCCTATCTGCAGGACGAACAGGTGGTCAGCTTCCTGTCGCTGTCGCACCATACCGCGAGTCTGTCCACCGTCGGCTTCCTGTCGCTCGCCATATCGGCGTCGCTCCTGTTCGCCACCCTCTCCGACGCTCTCGCCCGCATCTTCGGCACCAAGACCATACACTTCGTCTTCACGCGGCTCATCGGGTTCCTCCTCATCGTCGCGATAACGATATTCCTCTTCTTCCTCCACTATTTCTCGGCGATGGTGCTGTCGGTGGTCACTCTCATGCGCGACCAGTTCCCGGTGGTACAGCCCTTCATCGACTTCTTCACCGGCAACGGGCTCCTGTGGAGCATCCCGCTCATCACGGTGTTCATCATTCTCTTCTTCAGCATCCTCGTCTATTCCTTCACGATGGTGGCGCGGATTCGGTTCGTGGCGGTCGTGAGCGGCGCCATCCTCTTCTCGGCGCTTTGGAACGGGGCGAAATATCTGTTCAACGTCTATATCACGAAACTCTCCTCCTACAGCATCGTCTACGGCTCGGCCACGTGGTTCGCCGCCGCGATACTGTGGGTCTATTACAGCATCCTGCTGCTGCTTTTGTCGATGGAATTCGTCAAGGCGCTCAACACCGAGATACGCGGGAAACCGGCAAACGAGATCTAGCCGTTACTGACCGGTCGCCTGACGGCGCACGAAGTAGAAACGGTCGGGCCCGAAGTGGTCCTTGAGCATCCGGATCCGCTCCTCCGACAGCCACGCGTTGCGCTCCAGGTAGGCCGCCCCGCCCTTCTCGGGATAGCAGACCTTCACCGCAAGCGGGAACTCGATCTCGTCGATGCCGCTGCGCGTGCAGAGCTTCTTTATGATCTCTTTGGCGGCGCCGACGACCTCGCACGGGGCGTCGATGACGGCACGGGCCGCCCGGTCGGGGTCGGCGGTGAGATATTCGGTGAGCGTGAGCACATTTTTCGCCAGATCGTCGATGGAGACCTCGATCCGGTCTATCGTCCCCTCCTCGGCGTTGCGGACCACCCGCGGTGAGACGCGGAACGCGAGCGGCAGCGGACTTTTGAGTTTCTCGATGAGGGGGCTGGTGGTGCTGTCGATGCTGTTGATGGTGAAGTTGATGGCGGCGTTGTGTCCTTCGATGACGCCGCGCAGGAAGTAGTCGCCGTCGCGCCCCTTCTGCGGTTTTATCTCGGTGGTGACGGTGCCCAGCAGCCAGACCTTCGTCCGGGGACCGCCGCCCGCCTCTTCTATCGCCGAGAGGAATTCGTCGATATCCTCGAAGCCGAGGTTGCGCGCCTCGCGGGCGAAGTAACTCGCCGGATGGCCCGACAGATAGACGCCGAGCACGTCGCGTTCGAGCGTCAGGGTGTGGAACACATCCCAGTTCTCGACCTTCCCGTCGAGCGCCCGGACGATCCGCTTATCGTCCCGTTCGTCGGCCGCCGGCCCCTTCGCGGCGGGCGCCATGAGCGAGAAGAGCGACTGCTGGCCGCTGGCGGTATCCTGAAAGTGTTTGTCGCCTTCGCGCAGCGCCATGGGCAGTATCGCCAAGAGCGTCCCGCGGTTGATCCCGGTGAAGTCGAACGCCCCCGCCTTGACGAGGAATTCCATCGCCCGGCTGTTGACCTTCGTCTGGTTGATGCGCGAGGTGAAATCGAGCAGCGACTTGAACGGGCCGTTCTTCTGGCGTTCGGTGATGATCTCGTCGATCGCCCCCTCGCCGGCGTTCTTGACCGCGCCGAGGCCGAACCGGATGGCGGCCGCTTCTATCGAGAAACTCAGTTCGGAGCGGTTGATGTCGGGCGGATGGATGGCGATGCCGCTCTGCCGCGCGTCGGAGATGTATTCGAGCACCTTTGCCGCGTCGCCCGATTCCGACGATATCAGCGCCGAGTAGAATTCGTGCGGGTAGTGGGTCTTGAGGTAGGCGGTCTGGTAGCCGAGCACCGCGTAGGCGGCGGCGTGCGATTTGTTGAAACCGTACTCGGCGAACTTCTTCATGAGTTCGAACACCCGCTGGGCGACCGCCGGATCGACCATCTTCTTCTTCGCCCCTTCCATGAAGTCGATCTCGGCCTTGGCCATCGCGTCGGCCTGCTTTTTGCCCATCGCCTTGCGCAGGAGGTCGGCGTGCCCCATCGAGAATCCGGCCATCGCGACCGATATCTGCATGACCTGTTCCTGATAGACGATCAGGCCGTAGGTCTCCTTGAGTATCGATTCGAGGAGCGGATGGTCGTAGGAGACATCCTCGCGGCCGTGTTTGCGGCGGATGTAGCTCGGGATCGAGGCCATCGGGCCGGGACGGTAGAGGGCGACCCCGGCGATGAGATCGGTGATCCGGTCGGGGCGCATCTGCTTCATCATCTTGCCGAATCCGGCCGAATCCATCTGGAAGACCCCTTTCGAACTCTTGGTCCAGAGGGTCTTGTAGGTCGCCGCGTCGTCCAGCGGGATGCGCGAGATATCGAAATCGGGCTTCTTGCGCCGCACCAATTCGACCGCGTGGGCCACCATCGTGAGCGTCTTGAGGCCGAGGAAGTCGAACTTCACCAGTCCCGCCTTCTCGACCATGTCCTTGTCGTACTGGGTGACGCGGGCGCCGTCCTTGTCGAGGAAGATGGGCGAATACTCCCACAGCGGTTTGTCGGAGATGACCACCCCCGCGGCATGTTTACCGGTCTGCCGGAAAAGTCCCTCGATCTGGTCGGCGATATCGATGATGCGCTTGTAGTCGTTGTTGCTCCGGATGACGGCCCGCTCCTTCTCGTACAGTTCGATGTCGAACACGAGCGCCTTGACCTGCGCCTGATCGTCGGGCGCTATCCGGAGCCGCCCCAGCGCCTCTTTCAGCCTATCGCAGTCGTCGGCCACTTCATCCGCGATGGTATAAACGCTTTTGAGGTGCTCCAGCACCTTCGCATTGTCGGTCCCTTTCGCTTTGTCGACGAACCTCTGCGGCCGCACGAGTATATCGAAGTTATCGGGGACCATCTTGGCGAGCCGGTCGGCGGTCGACAGATCGATGCCCAGCACCCGCGCCACATCGCGGATGGCCGATTTCGCCTTCATCTTGGCGAAGGTCGCGATCTGGGCGACATGGTCGACGCCGTATTTCTGCGTCACATAGTCGATGACCCGCTCCCGTTTCTGCTGGCAGAAATCGATGTCGAAGTCGGGCATCGAGGGGCGTTCCGGATTGAGGAACCGCTCGAAGAAGAGTCCGTAGCGTATCGGGTCGATATCGGTGATGCCGGTGCAGTAGGCGACCAGCGATCCGGCGCCCGATCCGCGGCCGGGACCGACCGGCACGCCGTTCTTTTTCGCCCAGCCGATGAAGTCGGACACGATGAGGAAATAACCGGGGTAACCCTTCCCGACGATGATCTCTATCTCTTCGCGGAGCCGCTGTTCGTAGAGGTCGCGCATCGTCTTGGGGATGCGGCCGTCAGCGAACCGTTCCTCCAGCCCCTGTTTGGCGTTGGCGGTCAGGAAATCGGCCAGCGGCACCCCGCCGGTATCGTACTGCGGCAGGTAGCCTTTGCCCAGTTCCAGTTCCACCGAACAGCGCGCGGCGATGGCGGCGGTGTTGTCGACCGCCTCGATGCACAGCGGCGTGAACAGGCGGCGCATCTCCTCTTCGCTTTTCAGGTAGAATTCGCGCGATTCGTGGTGCATCCGGTCGGTATCCTCGACCTTTTTCTTCTCGTTGATGCAGAAGAGGATGTCCTGCGCCTCGGCATGACGCGACGAGATATAGTGGACATCGTTGGTGGCGACGAAGGGGATGCCGAGTTCCTTCCCGACCGCCATGATGAGCGGGTTGACCTCGTCCTGATCTTTCAGGCCGTTGACCTGCAGTTCGAGGAAGAAGTTGTCGCGGCCGAACAGCTCGCGGTATTCGGCGGCGATGGCGAGCGCCTTTTTCTTGTTCCCGTCCATCAGCGCCCGGGGTATCTCACCGCCCAGACACGCCGAGGTGGCGATGAGGCCGCCCGCGAGATCTTTCAGCAGTTCGCGGTCGATGCGCGGCTTGTAGTAGAAGCCGTCGAGGTTGGACTGCGACGAGAGACGGCAGAGGTTGCGGTAGCCCTCGTTGTTGCGGGCGAGGAGCACCATGTGGAAGGCGTCCTGTTGGGTCCGCTCCTTGCGCGATCCGGCGGCGATGTAAGCCTCCATCCCGATGATGGGCTTCATCTTCGCCTTCTGGGCGCTGGTGTAGAAGTCTATCACGCCGTGCATGTTGCCGTGGTCGGTGATGGCGATGGTGTCCATGCCGAGTTTCTTCGCCTCGGTCATGAGCTGGGCGGGACGGGTGAGGCCGTCAAGGAAGCTGTATATCGTGTGCAGATGGAGATGAACGAACGCCATGGATCCCCCGGAAGGTTGTCGGACCTCACCATTCTATAAATCGGCGCGGGCAAGTAAAGGGGCCGGAGTACCCCCGAACGGAATCATTGGGAAAAATCTTTCGGTGGGAGCTATTGCATTTATTTCACTAAGGGTTTAGAATGGCGACAGAAGTCTCGGGGAGGTACTTATGTTTATTCGGCTTTTGGTAATCGCTGGCACAATACTTCTGTTGGTCGCCTGCACCTCATCGAATCAGACAAAGGACACAGATACGGTCGCTTATGAACAGGATGCGTTCATTGACTCGACAGCCGCTGACGATGCGTTGCCGTCAGAGGATTCGTTCATTCTGGAATCGGAAGAGAACACGGATGCCGACGATTTTTTTTCGTTGCCCAAATGCGGCGACGGCGCTGTTCAACAGAGCGAACTTTGTGATGATGGTCCCGACAACGGGGAATACGGCCATTGCGGTAAGGACTGTCAGTCGCGGGCACCGTACTGCGGCGATGGTTCAGTAGATATCGATCATGAAACATGCGAAAAAGACCAAACGGAGGGATGTAATAAGCTCTCCGGGCCTTATTGGGACGGTATCGCGGCTTGTCGGCAGGATTGTTCCGGATGGGATACGAGCGTTTGCATCAAAAAGACGCGTAGCTCAAAACAGTGGGGTACCGACAAAGATGATTTTGCCCTCGCGGTGACAGTTGACCAGAACGGGAACACGTATGTCGCCGGCATGACCGACGGAGCATTTGAGGGATTCGAATACGCGGAGAATGGCGATGCCTTCCTCACCAAATGGAATGCCGATCGGACCATTGCGTGGACTGCCCAATGGGGTACCACAGGGCACGATGAAGCACATGCAGTCGCTGTGGATAACGAGGGAAATGTTTTTGTCACGGGTGACACCGGCGGTCCGTTGAACGAAGGAGTGTATGCGGGAGGAGAAGATATCTTTCTAACGAAATGGAATATCGATGGTGTCCGGCAATGGACCCGGCAATGGGGCACCGAACTAAACGATGGAGCAAATGCACTAATACTTGGTGATGACGGCATCCTGCATCTCGCCGGTTATACCTACGGCGATTTTGACGGCGGCACGAACGCGGGCGGCAACTGTGGCGACGAACAGACACCGGCACCCTGCGGGGACATTCTCTTGATAAATGTGGCCGCTGACGACGGGACGCTGCTGTGGAGCGAATTGATCGGCGAAGAGGGCAAGGAACATGCCAATGGATTGGCGCGTGACGGGAACGGTAATGGCTATATCGCCGCGACAACGCAGTACGTAGAAGCGCTGAAAGTGGGTCCTGATGGCACGGTTGTTTGGTCAAAAGAAATGGCATACGGCGATGATGTGTCAGGGGCGGCGGTAGCGCTTGATGAAAGCACCGATTCGGTGTACCTTGCTGGTTATGCGCCGCCGATACCGCCGACGGAACCGCAGTTACCGGAGACTGCTTATATCGATATTTATGTGGGAAGCCTTTCTTTGGACGGGATCCGAGGATGGGAATGGCGCGCGGAGATCACCAACCACGGTTGGGAATACGCACGCTCAATAGCGGTTGATGCTGCAAAGGACCAGTTGTATGTGGTCGGAGGAACGGAGGAACTTGTCGGCACACCGTATCCAACTACCATACGTCGTGGCTTTATTGCTGTATTGCAGGGGAATGACGGCAAGTTGCTTGCTAATGATGCGTTGGAAAATGTTGAGGCGGCCACATCCGTTGCGGTTGATGCACAAGGCAATATCTATGTGACCGGATATACTTCCACAAACAAATCGTTCGACGGGCAAGAAAGCATAGGTGAAAAAGACGCCTTCTTGTTGGTCATCGCTAACGAATAACAGCCGCAAATCTTTCCATGCAATGGCTCAGCTACCTAAAGTGAAATTTAGATGATTCTAAGTTTCTACACCCGTTCCGGAGCGGTCTTACCCGGTTCGGCGGCGATGGCCTTACAAATTACGCAAGACGCGTAACGCAAGATGCGTAAAATATCAAAATATGATATAATCATTTAAATCGCTTGACATATTATAACGAAATGCTATATTACGCATGACGCGTAATCGGGAGACAACCATGAGAAATCCATTTTCGTACGGCTCCTTGGTCGCAGGTGACCAGTTCTGTAACCGCCTGCAAGAAATGGCCGAACTCAGAAAAGCGGTGGACGATGGCCTACACCTTTTCCTCTACGGCGAACGCCGCACCGGAAAGACTTCACTCCTTTACCGGCTCCGCGATTCGCTTCCTCCCGAAGACTACATCATCATCTTCGTCGATGTCTGGACCGTTGATTCAGAAGAAATGTTTGCAAAACGATGTGCCGCCGCCTACCTGACCGCCTTTGAACGGAAACCGGAAACGCTCCTGCGTACCGCAAAGGAATGGATATCGGGACTCGCACCTGAACTCACCGTTGGTCCCGATGGGATGCCGGCGCTCACTTTTCGGTCGGTAGCACGCGGTACCGATGCCGGTCCCCTGCTCACGGAGATACTACACATTCCCCGCCGTATAGCCGAACGCCACCCCGAGAAACAGATACTGGTGGTGTTCGATGAATTCCAGCGCATCCGCGAATTCGATACGGGACAGATCGAACGGACCCTGCGAAGTGCCGTGCAGGAGCAGGGCGATATCGCCTACATCTTCTGCGGAAGTAGAAAACATCTCATCCGAGAGATGTTCTTGAATGAAGAAAGCCCTCTTTTCCGTTCGGCGGCTCATTTTCCCATCGGGAATATCGGATCGGAACATTGGGAACCCTATATCGTCGAGCGCTTCCGTCGCACCGGAAAAAAGATATCGTCCGAACTGATCCGGCGCCTGGTGTCGCTTTCGGAAGGACATCCGTTCTACACCCAAATGCTTGCCCATGCGGTGTGGGGGATCGTCGATGACACGGTTAAACCGTCCGACATCGACGAGGCGGTCTCGATCCTGCTCGACCGCGAACAGTATGCGTATGGAGAGATGTGGAATGCGCTTCCTCTCTCGGCGCGGAATATGATGCGAGCGATCGTTACCGAAGCGCCACTCACCACTCCCTATACCGCCGAGATAGGGAAACGCTATGAACTCAAGAGCCCTTCAACGGCACAGCGGGCGATCAAATATCTGGTCACGAACGACATCGTAGAGAACACTGAGAACGGCTATATCGTCATCGACCGCTTTTTCCGTCTGTGGGTCGAGCGTCGGGTCATGCTTTAAGGCAGAAATTTGTATCCCTACGCCCGTTCCGGTGCGGTCTTGCTCAGTTCGGCGGCGATGGCGTCGCGCACTTCGGCGGCAAGCGCCTGATAGGTACGGCCATCGGGCGTTATCTTGGGCAGGTAGGTCACCGATATGGAGCGCCACGGCCGCGGTATGAACCGGCCGCGAGGGAAGGCCTCGAACGCGCCGCGAATAGCCACCGGCACCACCGGCACCTTGAGTTCGGCCGCCAATATCGCGAATGTTTCTCTGAAGTTACCGATATGACCGTCGCGGGTCCGCGTCCCTTCGGGGAAGATGATGATCGACTTTTTCTTCTTGAGCACCGCCGCCATCCGGCTGATCGCATCGCGCAGATCGCTCTTGTCGTCCATGATGATGATGTTGTCGCGCCGCGCCAGATAGCGCCGCCACCACGCCTTGAAATGTTTTCCCTTGGCGAAGAAGAAGGTCTCGCGCACGAGGCCGTCCTTGAGCGGCGTCACGACGAACAGGCCATCGATGAACGACTGATGGTTCGCCGCGAGGATGAAGGGCGGTTCGGGAAGATTCTCGCGCCCTTTGGCGCGGAACCGGAAATAGGTGTACAGCCACAGCCGGAACATATTCTTGAGAAGCGTATGGAACCACGCACTGCGCGGCAGATCTATCGAAAGATCGCGCGTCAGCAGTTCCTTCCAGCCGACCGACTGCTCGGTCACCGTCCCGCGCGCCGCCGCCGCCCGTTCGGCGAGGGTCCGCACCGTTCCCGCGATCTCGCCGTCACGCAGGGCGACGCCGCACGATACGCGGATGAATTCCTGCAGTTTGAGGCGCGAAAGCGAATCGAGCCCGAGGTCTATCTCGATATGGTCGTCGGGATACGGTTCTTTTCCCGTCTCGTCGCGGATGAATCTCTTTATCGCGCCGTACTCCGCCGTGTCGGGCTCGTCGGCATTCCCACGCGGCCGGCGCGCCTCGACGCCCAGTTCCGGGAGCTGGAACCGGCGCAGTTTTCCCAGCCGGGTACGCGGCAGCGGCTCGCTCGACAGCGTGAAGTGGAGCAGCCGTTTGTAGGGGGTCGCCTTTTCGTTGTAGCGCTGGATCACCTCATAGCGGAAATGATCGCGCAGGTCACGGTTGGCGCCGGTAGGAACCTTCGACGGATCGGGAACGAAGATGGCGGCGAGTCCCCCATCCTTTAAGTATACCCCCGCTTCGGCCACCGCCGGGAAGTCGCGGCGCAGCTTCTCCTCTATCTCGTCGGGATTGACATTCTTGCCGTTGGGCAGAACGATGATCTCCTTGACCCGGCCGGTGATGAAGAGGTACCCGTCGCGGTCGAGATACCCGGCATCGCCGGTATGGAGCCAGCCGTCACGGATGATCGCGGCGGTCTCGTCGGGCCGCTGCCAGTAGCCGCGCATGACGTTCGGGCCGCTCGCCAGTATCTCCCCCTCCTCGATACGCACTCCGCCGGGGAACAGCATCTGTCCGGTCGATCCGAGTTTTATCCTGCCGATGCGCGGAAAGGTGATTATCGGGGCCGTTTCGGTCATCCCGTAGCCTTCGTAGACATCGAAGCCGAGCGCCGCGAGGTCGCGCGCCGTTTCGATGCCCAGCGCCGCGCCGCCCGAGATCAGGTGTTTCACCGTGCCGCCGAACCGCATCTGCACCTCTTTGAAGATGAGCTTCGAAAGGCGACGCCAGAGTATCAGGCGGCAGAGTTTGAAAATGAGCCACACCGGGAGCGAGGCCCGCAGTTTATCGCGTATCCCTTTGACGATCATCGCATAGAAGCGCGGCACGCCGAGGATGATGGTGATGCGTCCCACCGAAAGGGTGTCCATGATATCGGTCGGCGCGAGCGACGGACAGTAGACCAGCGTCGCTCCGACATACAGCGGCGCCACCAGCGTCCCCATGATCGGGAAGATATGGTGGAGCGGCAGGAGCACCATGACCCGCTCTTCGCGGCCGTAGAACGGCACCTCCTCGGTGACCGCCCGGATATTGGCGATGAGATTGCCGAAGGTGAGCATCACCCCCTTGGGACTGCCGGTGGTGCCGGAGGTATAGAGGATGAGGGCGAGCGCATCGGGATCGGCCGCCGGGAACGGGACCGGTTCGCGCGCCTCGCGTTCGGTCAGCCCCAGTTCGTCGAGGTTGAGTATCTTCGGCGTATGGCCCGAAAGCGTCACCGCCTCGGCCGCCCGCTCTTTGGTCTTGTGGGAACAGAACAGGACCGCCGGACGGCAGTCGGCAAGGATATAGCTCACCTCGTCGGCGACCGCCAACGCGTCCACCGGCACCGGCACCGCGCCGCTGCGCCACGCGCCGTAGAGGGCGACGGCCCACTGCGCCGAATTCTCGGCATAGATCGCCACCCGTTCGCCCGGCGCGACGCCGATCTGCGCCGCGTAGCGCTCGGTCTCGTTCATCAGCCGCCGGTAGGAGAGCGTCAGTCCCTTCGCCTCGATGGCCGCCTTGGGGTACTCCCGCAGGAACACATGGTCACTCATGGTGGTATTTTCCTCCCGACAGGATGGAAAGTCCGCGATATAGCTGTTCCAGCAGGACGACCCGCGCCAGCATATGGTTGAGCGTCCACGGCGCTATGGAGAGGGCGACCGACTCGCCGACATCGCCAAAACCGTAGGCACCGCCGATGACGAAAGCGACCTCGCGCGAAGCGTCGCGCTGTTTGCGCAGCAGTTCGGCGAAGGCTTTGCTGTCAAGCCGTTTCCCCTCTTCCCGCAGTGCGACAACGAACGCTCCGGCGGGGATGCGCTTCACCAGCTGCGCGGTATCCTCGGCGACGCTTTTCCCCTCTTTCAGTTCGATGATAGCAAGTTTCGAGAAAGGTTCTATGCGGCCGCGGTAGAACTGCTCCATCTCGCGGAAGCCGCCGGCCTCCTTGAGCCTGCCGACCGCGACGATGGATATCTTCATTTGTTTTTCAGTATCTCCTTGATGTCCAGACGCGGGGCGTCGCCCCAGATCGATTCGAGATCGTAGTAGTCGCGCATCTCGTCGAGCATGATCTGGACGATGACGCTCCCGGCGTCGAGCAGTATCCAGCGGGCGTTCTGCTCACCCTCGGCATAGTAGCGGCCGAACCCCTCGTCCTTGAGCAGGCGCAGGGTGTTGTCGGCCAGCGTTTTGTTGTGCTGGATGGAGGTGCCGGTAACGAAGATCATGTAGTCGGTGTAGCCCGATGGACTGTCGATATGCAATACCGTCATGTTCACCGCTTTCTTTTCATCAAGCGCCGTCACCACGGTGTGCAGTTTGCGGGCCACCTCATTTAGGGTCATTCGATTTCTCCTCCATTATGTTCTTCCCTGCGTCGAACGAGCGACGATGGTATTCGCGCGAGAATGCGGGTATCGCGACCTCAAGGAGCGGTTTGTCGGAAAGGCTCCTTTCGCCGCGCACCGTGAACGATACCTCTTGATCGGCAACGGTGAACTTGAGGTCGAGCGTCAGCCGCTTCACCTTCAGATCGGGCGTCACCACGGCGTCGAGCGTACCGCCGATATTTTTGAATTTCTTACCGGCGAGCGTCTGGATGAGCTTGTCGTTGTTCATCTCCTCAACGCCGTAACTGCTCTGCAGATAGCGTTTGGGCGGCAGTGCGCCGCGCGGCACCTCCTTGTCGGAGAAGCGGATCACCACATGACGGTCGCCGCCGCCGCCGGCCGACGATATCTCGGCATGGGTACGGAATATCGCGTAGAGGTCGGGTATCGACCGGAACAGCGTCTCTTTATAAAAAGTATGTTCGCCGGTGCTGTAGGTGCGGACATAGTCGCCGCCGAGCAGTTTCTTGTAGAGGAACTCCTCTTTCCAGATGAGGTCCCATCCTTCGTTGCGCTCGTTGATATAGGCGAGATGGAAATCGTTCTTGTCGTCGCGGCCGTAGGTCACCTTCTCGGCAAGCTCCAGCTTGCGCGGCACCGTATCGACCACGCTTTCGGTATTGTAGGTCAGCTCCTGAGAAAAACCGCGCACCGCCGCATCCTTCTCGAAGTAGAACAGCGGCGCGAAAAGCAGTTTCTCGAACTCGTCGAGCGACACGAAGAGCTTCCCCTCGTCGATATCGGGCTGGTATTCGACCGTATCAAGGACGCGCCACCGGCTCTCGACCGGCTTATCGCCCTTGCCGGAACAGCCCGGCAGGAACAGGGCAAGCGCAAGGAGCGTCAGTAATAGCCGTTTCATACCGTTCCCTCCGCGAGCAGGGCCGCCGGATCGAAAGGACGGCCGCCGATGAATATCTGCCGCACATGGTTGTGGGCGAAGTGATAGAGCGGATATATCCACGAAGAACTTTCCATGACGACGATATCGGCATCCTTGCCCACCTCGATACT
>Ga0074195_1003642_pt1 | contig 14019 bp, 14 predicted proteins | sample EPASupsiteHSE623_FD_64525 | JGI IMG/M metagenome (GOLD analysis project Ga0074195, IMG submission 64525) | Bioremediated contaminated groundwater from EPA Superfund site, New Mexico - Sample HSE6-23 | ecosystem: Environmental > Aquatic > Deep subsurface > Groundwater > Contaminated ...
GGTGGGGGACCCCCGAGGTGTACAGAGACGTACATCGAGGGTGAGGCCCGGCTGAAGAGCCGAGGCCGAACGCCATCTTGCGACCGCGACGAAGAGGAGCGGTCATATGCAAGATGGCCGGAAGGCAACGAGTTCTGACGCCGCAGACGGGGTACAGGTGGGGGATCAGGGCATCTTGGGTGCATTGCCTTTGGGGGGGGAAGCACTGGTATAATGGATCCGGTTCTTCTATGGTCTCCATCGATCTCACCTTCGAAGAGTTTCTCTTCCAGTTTCGCCGCATCGCATCGAGGCTCTCAACCGAGCAGAGATGGCGACTCCTGCGGGAGCTTGTGCGAGAGGACGCCTTCCTGTCAGGAGAGGCTCCTCCGAGCGAACCGGATTCCAGAAGCCCGATTGCCTCGATCTTCGCTTCCCCCGCGCCTCTGGAGGTGGACTCCCAGGTCGCCCCCAAATCTCGTCCTCTCCACGAAACGTCACCTCCTCTCCACGAGACCTCACCGAAAACCGAGAAGGAGCGGTCAACTCCCCGAATCCCCGGTTTTTCCGCGAATCCCGGAGGTGGAGAGCATCAGAGTGCTCCTCCGTTCAGCGTCGATGGAGCTTCGCCTTTCGGCGGAGCGGACGGGTTTGTCACCGCGTCGCCCCTCGTGCATCAGGCGCAGTCAAGCCCGGCTTCAAGGATGTCGACGCTGTCGCCGTTCGGCCCGTCAGTGTCGCGAGGGCAGCCCGACCAAGGATCGGGTTCCTCGGAGATCCATTCGTTCGGGAGCATCGGCGGCCCCTCGAGGTTTTCCGGGACACTCTCCTTTGACGAAGCCATTGCCTCTCCACACGAAGCAGCCTCCAGATCCGATGATCGCGCCATCGGTGATCAGGTCGGGGCTCGATCTGAGGAGTCGACCACCGAACGGCAGGGCGGACTCGCGGGGCGGCCCGGGGAACGTCACGGAGAAGCCACCGGAGGCACCTCTCACACGAGTCGGTTCCGGGGCGGAGTGAAGGACCCGGTGAATCCCTTGTGGTCGCTGTCCTCCCCATCGTCGGATGCGGACGCGGTTCCTGGATCGGAATCCGAAGGAACGGAAGCCCCAGGCAGGTCGCAAGGCATGAACTGGGAAACTGAACTCTTCGGGCTGTTCCGCTCCGTACGAGGCCAAGTCCGAGCGGTTCCGGCCGCGGACGTCACACGACTCATCAACGACGCCATCTCCCGGGTGAGGAAAAAGTGAAACAGGTCGTCTACGACACGCACACCTTTGTGAGAGGGTTGATCGATCCCAGAGAACCGTATATCAACCTGTTCCGTCTTCCCGCCGAATGGCGTCTGTGCGTGTCCGATGTCATTCTCCGAGAAGCCCTCGAGGTCCTGGTGAGTCCCGCGGGGCTTGTGGGCCGATTCTTCGGTCTTTCCGAAATCTCACTGGCCGAGGCGTATCGCCGTGTCAGCAGGGGCGAAGTGTACCCGGTTCCGGCGGACATCGAAATCGAGATCTGCGAGGATCCTCAAGACAACAAGTTTCTCGCGTCCGCTCTTGCCATGGATTGCGAGTACCTGGTCTCGCAGATCCCGGAACTCCTCGAACTCGAACGAAACCGGGAGTGGCTGGCGTTCAAGCAGACCAATTCGGTCCGTGTCGAAGTCGTCGACGTGCAGACATTCATGGGGATTCTGTCCGGTTTACCACAGTGAGTGCCGGGAGCTGACAGGGCCCGATCATTCGTGATTCTTTAAAGCGAACCTCGGGTGAGCCGGAGAGCCGGAGATGAAAGACGTGAGTGCGGAAACCTCCGGAAGAGGGAGGGAGAAAGAGTGAGCATCGGTGCCCTGGAGCTGCTGCGCTACCTCAACGCGAGCGACATCGTGGACGTACTCGCGGTCTCCTGCCTGATCTATTATCTCCTTTCGCTGTTGTCAGGCACCCGGGCGGCGAACCTCCTCAAGGGCATCGGTCTCGTTCTGGGCGCCAAGGTTCTGTCTCAGATCCTTCGCCTTGATTCTCTCGAGTGTTTGATCAACGTCTTCGCGACTCTCGGAGTGGCCGCCCTCGTCATCATTTTCCAGCCGGAACTCCGGCGAGCGCTCGAACACCTGGGCCGCGGCGATCTCCTTTCCGTTCGGGTTCCACAGGATGAAGTCATAGACCTTGTCATGTCTCTCGAAGCGGCTCTCACGAGGATGGCTGCCACGCGAACCGGAGCTTTGATCGTCATCGAGCAACGCACCGGACTCAGGGACTATTGCGAGACCGGTGTCACTCTGGGCGCACAGATCTCCCAGAGGCTTCTGCTCACAATCTTCCACCAAAGGACCCCTCTTCATGACGGCGCGGTCATCATCAGTCGAGACCGGATCGAGGCGGCTGGCTGCGTGCTGCCGCTCTCCCAGTCGACCGATCAGGGATTGGAGCTTGGAACCCGTCATCGGGCCGCACTGGGCATCACCGAGATCTCCGACGCCGTGGCCCTTGTGGTCTCCGAGGAGACCGGAAAAATCTCATGGGCCGTGGGAGGACGTCTGCACAAGGGACTTTCGACCGCCCAGCTCCGCTCGAGACTCGCACAGCTCTCCGGCATCCCGGAGTCGGCGCTGCCGAGCCGGGAGGCGGCAGCCTCCCCGTTGGGAAAGGTCGTGAGCCACCCGATCGTGGACAAGATGGAAAAGGCGGAAGGATAAGGCGCATGGCAAAATCGAACATCGTCCTGTACGGTTTCGGCTGCACGGGCAAGTCGTCGGTGGCGCGGCGGCTTGGAGAGGTTCACGGGCTCGAAGTCGTCGACACGGATGAACTGCTCGTCGATCTGGAGGGGGCTTCGATCGACGAGATCGTCCAAGCGCGCGGTGAGGTGGCGTTTCGGGGAATGGAACGAGACCTCGTGCGGGACGTCGCCCAGAAGGACGGGGCGGTCATCGCTACGGGAAGCGGGGTTCCCCTCGATCCTCGAAACGTGGAGTTTCTCGCAATGACAGGTGTCGGGATCCTGTTGACCGCCTCTCCGGCCACCGTACTGGCTCGAATGAAGGCAGCTCCCAATCCGCATCCTTTTCTCAAGCCCTCCTTCGACCTGGGACGGGTGGCGGCCTTGATGAGCGACCGACGGGTTCCCTATTCCAAAATTCCGCACCGTGTCGAAACGAACGGCATGACGGTCGAAACCGCGACCCTCAAGGTGTGGGACCTCTTCCAAAAGGAACGAAAGCATGATTCGTAAACGATCGGCCCGGCCCCGAGGCCGGCAACGCGCGGACACGCTCTTGATGCGTGCCACGGAGGCGCTGGCAGAGGCGGCTCTGCGGGCGGGTCTGACCCAATTCTACGGAACACCGGTAGCCCCCCAGACCGAGCTCTACGAATACCTGGCACACAACCTCCCCTTGTCCGGCGGAACCTGCATTTTGGCCCCCGACGAAGCCAGTGCCATCTCCATGGCCTTGGGCGGCGCCGCGGCCGGAGCCCGGGTAATGACCTGCTCCTCGGGCCCGGGCATCGCTCGGATGCAGGAAGGGCTCGCCTACCTCGCTGCGTGCGAACTGCCGGCCCTGATCGTCGACGTGTGCCGCGGCGGACCCGGATTCGGGAACATCCAGGCCTCCCAGGCCGACTACCACACATTGACCCGGGGTGGAGGCAACGGAGACTATCGCACGGTCGTTCTCGCACCCTCGTCGGTCCAGGAAACGGCCGACCTCGCCTACCGTGCCTTCGACATCGCCGAGGAGTATCGAATCCCCGTCATTCTCCTTTTGGACGCCATGCTGGGGCAGATGATGGAACCGGTGCTGCTTCCTCCAAGAAAGAAGGCCGTTCCCCGGAAACGGTGGGCGCTGACCGGGCGGGGTGGCCGCAAGGCCAATGTCATCACTTCGATCTATTGGACGTCGGAGGCTCTGGAGGAACACAACTACCAGCTCTTCACAAAAGCGTCCCGGCTGTCCAAACACGTCGTGCAGTACGAGGACACGCAGTGCAAAGACGCGGACGTGGTGGCCGTGGCGTTCGGAATGACCGGCCGCGTCGCAAAGACGGCTGTGGAAAAAGCACGCAAGAGAGGTCTCAAGATGGGGCTTTTCCGGCCGGTGACCCTCTGGCCCTTCCCCGCTGAAGCGCTCGCCAACGCAACCCGCAAGGCCAGGTCCATCCTCGTCCTCGAGCTGTCCGCAGGTCAGATGCTCGAAGACGTCAAGCTTGCTTTGGGCGACAAGAAGCCGGTCTTCTTCTACGGTCGGACGGGCGGCCAGATCCCCTCTCCCTTCGAGGTGATGCACGAGGTGGTGAAGCTCCTGTCATGATGACCCAGACCAATCGACCGGGCCTTCTGAGGCCGATCCCATTTCATTACTGTACCGGATGCGGTCACAGCATCCTCCATCGCCTGATCGCCGAGGTCATCGAGGACCTGGGCGTCAAGGATCGAGCTGTCGGTGTCGCTGGCGTGGGGTGCAGCTTCCTGATGTACGATTTCCTGGACCTCGACTTCGCCTCGGCCCCGCCCGGCAGGGCCCCATCGGTCGCGACCGGCCTCAAACGCGCCAACACGACGGCCACAGTCTTCACCTACCAGGGAGACACGGATGCGATGGGCGCGGGGCTCACCGACCTGGTCCACGCCGCGACCCGTCAAGAGCGAATCACGGTCTTCGTCGTGAACAACGCGACAACCGGTCTTTCCGGAGGACATGTCTCACCAGCCACGCCCACCGGCCTCGTGACCAGAACAATGCCCAAGGGACGGATCCCGTCGCTCGACGGTCACCCAGTGCGACTTTGTGAGCTGATGGCGAGCCTGGGGATCCCGTCACGGATCGAACGCGTTGCCCTCGACACCAAGGAGAACGTGGCTCGAACCCGACAGGCCATCGGTGAATCGCTCCGACATCCCCTTGAGCACTCCGAGCTTGCCCTCCTGGAGATTCTCTCCCCGTGTCCGACCCACTGGAACATGAGCCCCGAGGCGGCCTTGGGCTATTTGAGTTCCGAGCTCACACGCTTCTACCCGCTGGCCCGATTCGACCGCAAGACGGAAGAGGGTGCGTAGACCATGTCGCTGGAAATCGAAAAAGTGGTGTTCGCAGGGCACACCCACCACGGCATCCACTTCCTGGGACGCATCTTAGCAAGAGCAGGCATGCTCGCGCACCGCGAGGTGACCTGGCTACCGCCCTACGGACCGATCATCCTGGCGGGTAACGCTTATGGTACCGTCATCCTGTCGACGGTCGAGGTCGGTTCGCCCGTGGTCGAGGTGCCCGATGCGCTCGTGGCCTTGAACCACCACGCCTTCGAGAAGTTCAACGGCCGGCTCAAGGCCGGAGGGCTTCTGCTCTTCGACACCTCGGAGGTCCAGGCAGAGGACGACCAGCTCAGGGACGATGTCCGGGCGATCGGCGTCCCGTCCCGCGAGATCTCCCCCCCGGAGCCCGGACTGATCACACCGTCGCTGTCTCTTCTCGGGGCATACGTGGCCTGCTCCAAAATGGTGAACCTCGAGCTGACCATCGACAGTCTCAAGGAGATCCTCAGACAGGAAGGTCTTTTGACGAGCTCCGAGTTTCGGATCAACCGCCGGGCACTCGAACGCGGGGCTGCCTACGTCGGAGAAAAGCGATACATGTTCTCCCGTTACCGGTACGCGATTTTCACGGGATAGATCCTGGCCTGCGACCTTGCCCCTGCCGGAGGAAGCCCGAGTTCTCGAGAGCGGCTCGTCATCTATCCAGAAAGCCGTCGGTATCGTCTCACTGTTGAGCCGATGCGGCAGCGGGCGCCGGTCCCTGGTTCCGGACAGGGTCGATATCCTCCGTTTCCTCTTTGACAATCTCCTGGTATTCTGTCCATTCCCAACAGGGGCGTCTCAATCGGAGACCGACGGAGGCAAGAGAGTGCGGCGACGGGGCAACACTCTGGTGATCATCTTGGCAGTGGCACTCTTGCTGGCTGTCCAGATCTACATCATTCACGTCTTCACGAGCTTCGGTTTTCGCCACGTCGAGAGGACGAACGCCCACATCCGCGCGATCGCCACGGCAGAGAGCGTCTTCTCTCGAGTCGTTGCCAGGCTCAAGGGCGCTCCCTGGGCCGAGCGATGGTTCAAGGACGGACCCGTCCTGGAAAAGGATGTGACCCTCGGCCGCGCCACGTATTCGAGTTACCTGGCCACCGTGCCGCACCCGAGCCAGAAGCTCGCGGATCTCTGGGTCGAAGCCCGTTACGAGGGAGCGATTGTCCCGATGTTCTGGCGTCTGAGATACCTCGACGAGGGGCTCGATCTCTACGCCCAGATCCAGCCGCAGTTTTTTACGTTTGTGCCCAGCAGCGTGCCGCCACCCATTTCCAACGCGGGCATAGGGCCGATCACGACCGTCGTGGAAGGAATGATCAACGAACAGACCCGAAACCGGCCGCAGGCGATCGACGCGTCGACCAGCCTGGTCGGGACCCCCTCTTTGGGCGGGGTCCTCGTTGCGCTGGGGCTGAACCCCGATCCGGGAATCCAGGATGAGACCTTCCCGCTTGGCGGCGCAGCCCCAAGAGATCAATCCGGTTACCAGACCGACGTGACCGCGGCGACTGCGGTCACCGGCCCAATCGCGTCTCCCCCGCCTCCAAATCTCACGCCCCCGCAGACAAGCCTCATCGAGCAGTACCCGAACCCCTCCCAGATGCCCGTCGTAGTGACGAACATCTTCACGCAAAACGGTCTGGGAGATCCTTCCGTCCCGACGACGGCCAATTTCAAAGATCCAGTCAAGGCACTGCAGGCTTGGACTCAGGCAGCCACGGAACTGGCTAATGGCCGATCACGACAGATGCTCGAACAGATCGGCAAGTTTATCAAGGAGATGGTTACCCGGTTCGAACAAAACCATTCTCCAGAGACGTTCGACGCGTTCATGGGGATGCTGGACTATTTGAAGGGGGTCACCACCCAGGAGGCCCAGCGCACCGGCCGGGCGCCGCCCAAGGCAAGAGAGACAGATCTTCGCCCCTTCAAGGCGCCGGAGTTCGGCAAGGCGGTCAATGCTTACGCTCGCTGGTGGTTCAAGTGACCTGGAGGCCAAGACGCCGCGGTCTCTCCACCATCGAACTCCTCATCGCTCTGGTCATCTCGACCATTGTCGTCGGAGTGGTCTTCGGTTTCTTCAGGTTCGCCCGGGTCTCGACCGAGCGCACGGTGGGCCCGCAGCTCGCCCTCGGCGAAGCCAGCCGGCAGGCTCTCCTCGAGCTGATCCGGGAACTCCAAGAAGCGATCGAGGTCAATCGTCCGATCCAGGGTTCCACTCTGACCTACTTCGTGGTCCGGGACAAGCTGAACCAGGTTCTCGTGGGTTACCTGGTCACGAACCCCCAGGCAAAAACCCAGGATGGCCGGCCCCTGTTCGACCTGATACTCGATCGGACCAGCTTCGGAGGTCCTTCGACCCCGAAAAAGAAAAAGCTTCTCTCCAATCTCGAGCGATTCACAGTCACCGGGCTCTCGCCCGCTCTGATCCAGATCCACGCCGATTTTCACGAACAAGGCCGAAGCTTCGCGTTCTTCACGACGATCCGGGCGAGGAACGTCTTCTCGGATAACGACCTATGACAGCCCTCCAGATGACAGTCCTCCGGATGACAGCCCTCCGGAATCGTGCGGGACACCGCTCCCGAACAGGCATCCGTCACGCCCATCCGGGAGACTCTCGAAATGCATCTTTGGCAGTCTCAAGGAGCAATTCTCCGGACCGGAGCCTTGTCGGACGAAGGTCCAACAGGCTCCTGGTGATGCGACGGCCCGGACCGCCCGGACGCCACGGTCTTCAGCTGATCGAAGTCCTGGTCGGTACCTGTATCATGGCGGTCGTCGGGATCGCGGTCCTGACAGCCCTGACCCAGTCGGCGAAGGAGACACAGACCATCTCCGACTTCACTCTGGCGTTCCTCATCTCCCAGAAGGTCGTCGAGGAGACGATCGAGTCCACGTACGAAAACTCACACGCTGATCGAGCGCTCGAGGCGCTCTCCGGAGCGAAAGGAGCGATCAAGGAGCGCGGACACCCCTTCTTCGAGGCGGTCGAGGACTCCGATCCTCCGTACGGCCGACTGATCCAGCCGGATCTCTCCGTCGACTCGAGAGATCCCAACCTCTTCAGGCTCTATCGGGAGTACCAGATGTCGCTGATCGTCACCGATGAAACAATTCCCGAACTGCCCGGGAACCCGAAGCTCCTCGAAAATGTGACGGTCAAGCTCGACTGGCCCGGTCTCGACCCCAATCGGCGATCGTTCGACTTCCCGGTGACGATCGCAAAGCCCATCATCGTGCCACGCCCCATGCCGGTCGTGGCCTCGGACATCGCCGGGCTGGACCGACTGATCAAAGAAGCCCTCTACCCTTCGTTTCCCGGAACAGATCTCACGGCTGCGGTCAACGCGGCCGGGGGACAGCTCACGGTGGTTCGCGATCTGGGCACGGTGCTCGTCGTGCTCTCGAGTGCCCAGGACCAACTCAACGAGCTGGACGATCAGATCGTCGACGCGCAGGCCGCCGCGAACGCTCCATCGTGGCCAAACCTCGTTCGCCAAGCCGCGGCTCGTTCGCTGGTGGCTCGACTCCACGAAAAAAAAGCCACCACAATTCTCCAGGCGTTGCTCTACTGCAGAGAACCGGCGTGGAGGGTCTCCTCGAGTTTCCAGGGGTCGAGCCTGGGCACGGCTCCGAAACCGGAACGAGCCTCTGTTTACGGGCTGCTCACACTGGGAATGCGCTATCCCTTGAGCCTTGGAATGGCCGCCCGAGCGGCGCTCGACAAGTACATCCGGGCCCGATCAGTGCTACCGACCCTGGGGCCCGCGCCCTTCTGGCAGTTCTGCTTGGAACGAAAGATTCTGGAACTCGCCAAGGTCACGAACCTGCTGCAGACAGACCGAAACGTGTCGTTCCTCGCCTCTTGGATCAACTACCTGATGGAGATCTACAGAAATCGCAACCGGTTCGTTCAGGACTATCTCGAAAGAGAAAGGGTGGTGTGCCGAGATCTCGATTCGATCGAGGCCAACCACGCGGAAATGAAGAAACGGCTGGCAGAGGTCATTGAGGCGCAGAAGGCCCTGACCGATCTCAGGGCTCGAATCGCCACAGAGCTGCCGTGAAACGGACCTGAGGTTGACCCCCAATGGACTGCAGGATCCCAGCAACGATCTCCGATCGTTTCCAGGTCGTCTCCAAACTCGGTGAGGGGGGAGCGGGCGCCGTGTTCCAGGTGACCCGCGGAAACGAGACGTTTGCCCTCAAGCTGCTTTTACCCGAAGTGGTCGGCAACGAAAAGGCCGTCGCCCGATTCGTTCTCGAGGGAGAGATCCTGCAGGCGCTCAACCATCCGAACATCGTCAAGATCTACGAGCTCTCGAAGGATCAGAGCTGTCCCTATCTCCTCATCGAGTATCTTCCGAGCGGTTCTCTCGCCGACCTGGTCACGCGCGAGGCCCCGATGGACTGGAAACGCGCCTTCGTCCTCTGTCGCGGAGTCCTAAACGGCCTGGAGGCAGCGCACGCGAAGGAGATCTTCCACCGTGACGTCAAGCCATCGAACGTCCTGATCGCGGCGGACGGAACTCCCAAACTGGCCGATTTCGGCATCGCGAAATCGACCGCTATGCAGGGCAGCAAGACCACCACCGGCGTGATCGTTGGAAGCCCGGCGTACATGGCCCCGGAGGTGTTCCGTGGCCGGAGCGCGAACGCTCGATCGGACATCTATTCGACCGGCGTGATGCTGTTCGAGATGCTCTCGGGCCAGCTTCCCTATCATCCCGACTTCTCCACGGAAGCGCTATTGGCGCGCTTGGCGACCCCCGCCGCGAGACTGTCGACGGTGGCGGAGGGTGTTCCGCGGGCCCTGGACGATCTTCTATCAACCGCTCTCGAGATCGAGCCGGTCAAAAGATTCCCTTCGGCTTCGCTCTTCCGAGTCGCGATCGATCGGACAGAAAAGGTGCTCGAACGATCCCAGGCCAACACCGTCACGGTCATCAGCAAGAGGCCTCAGGCCACAGCGGCGCTCGACGCCGGCACCGATCACGTTTTGCCTCCTCTCCGGAAGAAGCCCCGCGCTCAATCGCTGTTCGAGCCCCAGGAGCAGGGCGTTCGATGGCCGCTTTATGCATGCGCTGCGGTTACACTCTGTCTCGTCCTGGCGATCGGCTGGATCACCTCCCATCGAGGCCGGCCAACCAGACCCGTAATCGTGAGTGGCACGAATGAGGATCCGACACTGGCCAAAGCCGATCCGCAGTCCGTGATCAACCTTCAGGTGGCCACGCCCGCCACACTCGATTCTCACCTGCTCAAGGAGCTCGAGGCGATGGACCAGGACTCTCGGGCCGCGACGCTCCACCGGGCGTGGAGAGGGGCAACGGGTCCAGGCCGCGACCGACTCGCCCGGGCTCTCATCGAGAGCCGTCACGAATTCTCGATCGCAGCGCTCGTCGACCGGCTCACGGACACCATGATTCCCCTTGAAACGCGTGAGACCTGCGCCATGACGATCCTGGAGATCACAGCCGGAGAACCCGGCTCCGGCCGAGGACGATGCCCCGACCCGCAGTTCGTGATGGAACGGCTCTGCGGTCTTCTCGTCCGTACGATCCGTGAGGGGGAGACAGCCAAGACGGTCAAGGCATCGATCCGCTGCCTGGGCTGGTTGGGCCATCCGGGCACCCGCTGCATTTCGGATCTGGTCCGAGCACCGTCGGCCGTGAGCTGGGTCGGTCGGGGACCGGCCGACGATCCTGCGACGGAGATCGCGCGGGCTCTCTCTTCGATCGAGACCCCAGAGGCGCGCAAAGAGTTGAAACGACTAAAGAACGATCGCCGCTGAGCCGGGCGAGCGTCTGGTTGAGAGATCCTCGTTCTGTTATCCTATGTGATCCGTGAGAATGATGAAGACATGGACTTTCGGACTATGACTCCGGCGTTTGGCGATCGCGCACTCTTTGGGCTTGAAGATCGAGTTCGTCGGTGGGTGGAGGGGCTTCTACACGGCAAGAGGCTCGCCCATGTTCGCGGCACGGTCGAAGCCGCGGATCGATTGGCTCGTCGCCACGTGCCGGACTCGGTCGAAATCGTACGCGTGGCGGCCTGGCTTCACGACGTGGCCCGCGCCTGGGAACCCTCTGACTTGCTCGACCACGCCAAACGGCGACGTCTTCCGATCCTCCCGTCCGAGCGGGAGAATCCGATGCTGCTCCACGGAGCCGTGGGATACGACCTGGCCCAAGAACAACTGGGTTTTCGAGACCCAAGGATCGAGACTGCCTGCCGTTTCCACACGGTCGGCGCCCCAGGGATGACGGCAACCGACAAGGTCCTCTTCTTGGCGGATTTCGTGGAGCCGACTCGGCACTATCCGGACGTGGATCGACTGAGAGAGGAGGCCGAAAAAGGCCTGGATGAAGCGGTTCTCCTCGCGATCGACATGTCCGTCACCTGGCTGATGGAGAAGCAGTCGATCATCGATCCAAGACCGTTGGCGCTCAGGAACCTTCTGATTCGGTCCGGGGTTCGGCACGAGCCCTGGTGCGATCGATCGCCGTCCAAACCGCTCGAGGAGCGCCACACTCTGTCGCAGGACGTATAATGGTCGGGATGATCTTCGCACCGTAGCTCTCGTATGCAAGGAGGGGTCATGAAAGCTCTGCGCGCGAATCGTCGCCAGGGACAATCCCAGGTGGAATACATACTCTTGATCGCCTTGATCGGTGTCGCCGTTCTCGTGGCCCTCGAAGGTCTAGGGTACTCCCTTCAGGGGTTTTTCAACGATACCTCAGAGAAGACCAACTCTGTCGCGACCGGCCAGGGCGTAACAACAAACGGCGGTCCGGCCAAGCCGTCCAGCAACCAGAACATCAGCTCGAACTGACTCGAGCGGCCGTCACCGTCCGGTCGGTGATGGCCGATCCGGAGAGGTCCGGGTCGAGCGACCGGTCCATGTAACGTTTCGCGTCGGGATCCCGCAGGATCGCGTTTCGGGCGCGGTTCAACCTCAAAAGCAGCCAGACCATCCGGACATGCTTCACGACAAACTCCCGGAGGAACCGCAAATGGAAGAGGACGGGCCTCTCCAAAGGCATTCCCGGTCTGCGATCCTTGCGGTATTTGCGACGCACATAGCCCGATTCCAGAGGGTGAATCCTCTCGAGAATGATGCTCCCCAAGAACCACACGAGAGAACCCAACACCTTGCCCGGGCTGATACCGTTCGCGTAGGCCCTCTTCATCAGGGTCACCGCGTGATCGAACGAGTAATATTGCGTCCAGGCCTGTCGATAGGCGTCTTCCCACTCGGCGTCGGACATGTTCGCATGGTGGACGACGCGCTGATTGAGATCGTACCTGTTCAGGTCCGGATCCAATGGCACACCGTCGTCCACGAGCCGCTTGTGGTCCTGTGAGCCTGGCAACGGCGTGAGCATCGTGAACTCGAGAAGATCGACCGGCAACTCCCGCTGGATCGTCTCGATATCGCGGCGGATGGAGTCCGGAGTCTCGCCGGGAAAACCGATGATGTAGCCGGCAATGGTGAAGACGCCGCGCTGCTTCCACGCGAGGAGAGTGTCTCGGTATTCGGAGATCTTGTTCTGGCCCTTTTGCGTGGCCTTGAGGTTCTCGGGATCGAGGGTCTCCATTCCGATGAAGACGCGTTTGACGCCCGCCTGGACCGATTTCTCGACGAAACGTGGAATCTTGTGACAGGCCGTGTCGACCTGGAGGGCCAGGTTGAACCTGATCCCTTCCCGGCGGCGGAGCTCGATCAGACGGTCATAGATCGGCTCCCAATTCCGGTTACGCGCGAAGTTGTCGTCAGTGATGAAGAACCGTTTGATCCCCTGATGAACGTTCTCTCGGATGGTCTTCTCGATGTCGTCTTCGCCGCGGAAGCGGGACCGGCGCCCCTGCACGTTGATGATCGTGCAAAAGCTGCAGGAAAAAGGGCACCCACGGCCGGCATCGAAGCTCGACTGGGACCCCACGCATTGCTTGACCCTTTCAGCCGGCAGAAACGGGATGGGGGCATTTTTGAGATCCGGCAACGACTTGGTGTAGTCGTAGACCGGCTTCATCGTTCCGGAAAAGGCGTCACGAAGGACCGCTTCCAGGCGATTTTCCGCTTCACCCGCGAAGATCGAAACCCCCAAATCGATCGCTTCCTGAATCTCCGGCGTGATCTTGGAGAACACCGCCAGAATACCGCTCACGTGAAAGCCGCCAATACAGACATTTAGGCCATGCATCCGGAACTGTCGCGCCAGATCGAGGGCGCGGGGGTACTGGTTCGTCTGGACTCCAACCAGCGCGACGAGACCGGATCCCCCGCCCATACGGACTTGCCGCGCAATCCGATCCGGACGAACACGCGTGTTGCTCTCGTCATAGATCGTGACCGCAATGTCCACTTCGTCACCCAAGACACGCCGATTCCCGCAGTCCTGCGCGAGTCCCGCCAATACGGCAAGAGAGTTCGATGGCATGGCTGACCGCCACCACTGGATGACATAGCCCTCATGGTCATAGTGCGAAGGCTTGATGAGGACTAGATGGAAGGTCTTCATGGGAGTTTTCCCCAAGGACGGGACCACTATTCTAGCGCTTCATGGACTCGATCGTAAAGGGCAAGATGTACGTATGGACGTAGGCCAACCAGTAGAAGGGCGCGAGCCGGACCGCTTCCGAAATTGACACGAGGGCTTCCTGATCGGACGGTCGTCCGCGTTGGCCCGATGCGAAGTCAGAAAAGACAGTCCCGGATCTCCTGATTTCACCGAGGCCGGCATGCTCACCGCCTACCCTTCAATGTATCAAAGCGGGCACGTCCACACCGTAGCTAGCGGGACACACTGACACTGTAGCTACTTGAATACACATGCAGTGTCGTATCAACCGTACACTCAATATCTAACCGTACAGTCACTGCTTGTCAGCCTTGACAATCACAATCACTACGCCTATATTTTGCCGACACAAAGCAATCACGCAGAAACA
>Ga0074195_1003644_pt1 | contig 14014 bp, 14 predicted proteins | sample EPASupsiteHSE623_FD_64525 | JGI IMG/M metagenome (GOLD analysis project Ga0074195, IMG submission 64525) | Bioremediated contaminated groundwater from EPA Superfund site, New Mexico - Sample HSE6-23 | ecosystem: Environmental > Aquatic > Deep subsurface > Groundwater > Contaminated ...
AATAGAATTATGGTAAAAAAGGAAAGTGGGGGAAAAAAGGGTAACCGCCTCTTTGGGAAGATGTTTGATCACCTGTTTGACAACAGTTGACTTTCCAGAACCGGATCCCCCGGCAATTCCAATAATCAGCATGGTTTACATCATATAGCTCAATAAAATACCAGCCGCCACGGCAGAACCGATCACACCGGCAACATTTGGGGCCATGGCATGCATCAGGAGATGGTTTGTCGGATCTACCCTTAATCCCTCTATCTGTGAAACCCTCGCTGAATCAGGAACGGCTGACACTCCCGCAGATCCTATCAACGGATTGATATGATCCTCAGGTTTTAAAAACAGGTTCATTACTTTTGCAAATATAACACCTCCGGCCGTTGCAACCATAAAAGAAAATGCTCCAAGAACAAAAATAAGGATTGATTCTGAGGTTAGGAAAATATCCGCCTGGGTGCTGGCCCCAACAGTCAGTCCAATAAGGATCGTTACAATATCAATCAATGCATTGCTTGCAGTAAGCGCCAATCGCTTGGTAACCCCCGATTCCTTCAATATATTGCCAAAGAAGAGAAAACCCAGCAGTGGAAGCGCACTGGGAGCTATAAAGGTGGTGAAGATCAATCCGATGATCGGGAAAAGAATTTTTTCCTGCCGCGAAACCTGGCGGGGAGGTTTCATGCGGATCAGTTTTTCCTTTTTTGTGGTTAGCAGTCGCATGATCGGTGGCTGGATGACGGGAACAAGCGCCATATAGGAATAGGCTGCAATGGCAATCGGTCCGATCAGGTTCTTGACAACCTCGCCATTGGGCAGGATATTGATTCCATTGGCGAGTTTTGAAGAGAGAAAAATTGCCGTGGGACCGTCGGCACCACCTATGATGCCGATGGCAGCCGCTTCAGGGGCATAGAAACCCAATACCAGCGCGCCCAGGAAGGTGATAAAAATACCCAACTGCGCCGCGGCTCCCAAAAGGATCAGTTTAGGATTCGAAATGAGTGATGAAAAGTCTGTCATTGCCCCGATTCCGAGGAAAATAAGCGGGGGATATACTCCTTTAATTACTCCAAAATAAAGGTAATTCAATACACTTCCCTGTTCATATATTCCAACCTGCAGGTTAGCCCCATGCAGGAACGGGATATTTCCGATGATAATCCCTGTCCCGATCGGGACAAGCAACAGTGGCTCATATTCATATCTGATAGCCAAAAAGATAAAGATCAACCCGATAATGATCATGACCATGTTTCCCCATAAAAAATTGGCAAAACCAGTATAGCTCCAGAACTTTTCGAGACCACTTTGTACACCCGTTACAGCAGAACTGTCGGCAGTTGATGCAGTCGAAACAGTTTGTGCACTCACTACAGGCCCCATTGAGTCGAATACCAATGGTTTGATAACAAAAAGAAGCAGGATGATCCCGAAAATCAGGATAAGTTTGGATAGGGCAGGCTTTGATTTTAGTCCGTATTTCCAGGTTTTCATAAGCAGGGCATGTTATTCGATTTCAACTAAAACATCATTTTGTAAAACAGTATCCCCGGGCTTTACGAGAACCGATTTAACCGTTCCGGCCTTTTCAGCCAATACGTTATTTTCCATTTTCATGGCCTCCATGGTAAGCAGTTTCTGACCAAGGGTTACCTTCTCACCCTCTTTCACCAGCACACTGATTATTGTTCCCGGTAATGGTGACTTTACCGCGAGGTTGGTGGTCCTGGTTGCCAGTTTCGGAATCCTGGTCTCTTTTCCCTTTGGCTGGGGGCCATCGGCCCGCAATAAGGTTGGTGTTTTTGTCATCTTAAGATCCCTGTGGATTTCGACATCGTAGGGTGTGCCATTGACTTCGACCTTGGCAATATTCTCTTCGAAACCCTGGATTTCAACTTCGTAAACATTACCGTGAATGGTAAATTTAAATTTTTTCATTGTTCTCTGTTTTCAGGTTAATTTTTACCCGCGTTTTGATAAATTCATGACCCCATAGATCTTTGAACTCCAGGGTGAATAGGTTCTTGAGACCTTTTTCACGGTCATAACATATTTTTCCTCATCATGCAATTCAGTGAAATAGAGATACAGCGCTGTACAAATGGCGGCATTTTCATCGGCGCTGATGGAAATAACCGGTTCCTCCTCTGCCACACCTTTTTCGGTCCGCTTCATCCGGAGTTTAAACCGGATATAAAAATTCTGGATTACGGAAATCCTTCCAATTACAAAAACCAATGCAGCCAATGCGATAAAAACCACAACATAGCCTACAACGGTAATGATAATTGCCAGTTCATTGATATTTGAGAAGTTAATTCCTATTTGATCACAAATAATCATCGTCTTGATATTTAATATTATAAGGGAATATTGCTGTGTTTTTTGGGTGGCAACGAATCCTTCTTTGTTGCAAGTGTCTGCAGGGCGCGAATGATCCTGAACCGTGTATTCCTGGGTTCAATAACATCATCAATGAATCCGTATTTAGCAGCATCGTATGGATTGGCAAACTTGTTCTTGTACTCAAGTTCCTTGTCGGCAACATATTTTACCCTTTCCCTGACATCCTGAATTTCACTGATCCTCTTTCCTTCCAGGATTTCAATAGCCCCTTTGGGACCCATTACCGCGATTTCAGCCGATGGCCAGGCGTAATTCATATCGGCACGCAACTGCTTGCAGCCCATCACGTCGTGCGCCCCGCCATAAGATTTCCGCAGGGTAATGGTTATTTTTGGCACGGTAGCTTCGCCGTAAGCAAATAAAAGTTTTGCTCCGTGAATAATGATACCTCCATATTCCTGGCTGCTGCCGGGCAGAAAACCGGGTACATCAACAAGGGTGATGATCGGAATATTAAAGGCATCACAAAAGCGCACAAACCGGGCTCCTTTGCGTGAGGCTTCAATATCGAGCACCCCTGCCAGGAAATTTGGCTGGTTAGCAACAATGCCACAGGGGATGCCATTGAATTTGGCAAAACCGACAACGATATTCTTGGCATAATGCTGATGTACCTCCAGAAACTGTTGGTCATCAACAATGCGGTATATGACATCCTTGACGTCGTAGGGTTGATTAGGATTGGCCGGCACAATTTCGTTCAGGGAATCCTCGAGCCTGTCGATGGGGTCGGTACATTCGGTTGCAATCGGATCTTCCAGGTTATTCTGCGGGAGATATTCAAGCAGTTTGCGGATTAGCATAATCCCTTCTTCTTCATCCTGGGAACGGAAATGAGCAACACCCGATTTTGTTGAATGAATCGAAGCTCCTCCAAGGTCTTCGGTAGTAATATCCTCGCCTGTAACGGTCTTGGTGACCTTTGGTCCCGTAACGAACATGTAGCTTGAATTTTCACTCATCACCACAAAATCGGTCAGGGCAGGAGAGTAAACCGCGCCACCCGCACAGGGTCCGAAAATGGCAGAAATCTGCGGCACCACACCGGAGGCGGCAATGTTGCGCATAAAGATTTCGGCATATCCGGCCAGTGAGTTAACCCCTTCCTGGATCCTGGCTCCACCGCTGTCGTTGATACCGATCACCGGGGCGCCGACCTTGATGGCCTGGTCCATTATTTTGCATATTTTCCTGGCAAAGGTTTCCGATAGCGAGCCACCGAAAACAGTAAAATCCTGTGAAAAAACAAAGACAACCCTACCGTCAATGGTTCCACGTCCGGTTACCACACCATCACCAAGATATTGTTCCTTTTCCAGTCCAAAATCAGTGCACCGGTGAGTAACAAACATGTCATATTCCTCAAAACTTCCTTCATCAAGAAGTTTCTCAATACGCTCCCGGGCCGTTAATTTTCCCTTTTTATGCTGCGATCTGATGCGGTCTTCACCACCTCCAAGTTTTGCTTTTTCCCTTTTCTCAAGTAATTCAGAGATTTTGTTTTCGTTGGCCATATTGATTGGATTTAATATCTGTTTGGAGTTGTAAAATATACAATCTCCGATAATTGTTATTTACTGCAGAACTCGATTAATACGCCATGCGTCGATTTAGGGTGCAAAAAACCGATGTTCATTCCTTCGGCTCCCTTTCGTGAAACCTTGTCGATCAACGAAAGTCCAAGGGTTTCGGCTTCAGCCAGGGCATCAGTGGCATTCTCCACTGCAAAGGCAATGTGATGAATCCCCTCACCCTTCTTTTCAAGGAATTTTCCAATCGGACCTTCCGGATCGGTCGACTCCAACAATTCTATCTTCGTTTGTCCAATGAGGAAAAAAGCGGTTTTAACACGCTGATCCTTAACTTCTTCAACATTATAACATTTGGTTCCAAGAAGGTTCTCATAATAGGGAATGCTCTCCTCCAAATTTTTAACGGCAATGCCAAGATGCTCAATATGAGTTGGTTTCATGATCTTATTGTTAATTTTTTCACAGCACAAAGTTAAGTAGTTTTAATGACACGGCAAACACCAAATACTCATGAATTTACAAAGATTTAAAAAAATTTAATTGTTGCTGGTGAACAAGGTTTTGGTTTCAGCCATTAAATTTGAATTTGTAACTTGCAAACAACTTTTGAAACTTGCGCCCTGTTGGGGTTTATGATCATGAAATGGCGCTGATGTATCCTTGGTTATGAAAAAATGCTGATATACTATTGGGAATGAAAAAAATGATGATGTACCCTTAGTTATGAAAAACACGGAGATTGAACGTAAATTCCTGGTAAATAAGGAGCAATGGTTCGCCCTGACCAAAACGCCGGGTATCCGTTACATCCAGGGTTATTTAAGTATTGATAGCGATAAGGTTGTCCGCGTGAGGGTTGCCGGGGATAAAGGATTCCTGACCATCAAGGGAAAATCAGATACTTTTTCCCATCCGGAGTTCGAATATGAGATCCCGGCGGAAGAAGCCGGAGACATGATCCGGCTTTTTACGACATCCCGTATTGAAAAGGTAAGAACCAGGATTCCTTTTGGCGAGCATGTTTGGGAGGTGGATGAGTTTCAGGGGGAGAATTCAGGGCTTCTTATGGCCGAGATAGAACTGGAAGATCCTGAAGAACTTTTTGAAAAGCCTCTCTGGCTGTGTGAGGAGGTTACAGGCGATCAGCGGTACTATAATGCTTACCTGTCGGTACATCCATATCGGACATGGCAATAAAAAACCCCGTATTGCAATATATACGGGGCCTTTGAAAATAACTGAGGGTGGAGAATAGGGGAGTCGAACCCCTGACCTTTAGACTGCCAGTCTAACGCTCTAGCCAACTGAGCTAATCCCCCAAAGCGGTTGCAAAATTAAGAACTTTTTTAATATGAAACGCCTTTTTACTGCTTTAAAAATTCATCCCGGGGATGAATTCCTAAAATCTTACCGTGAATTGAAGCTGGATTTGGGTCATGAACGCATCAAATGGGTTGAAGACAACAACATTCATATTACCCTTAAGTTTTTTGGAGAGACCGATGAGCAAAAAATACCGGCGATTTGTTCCTCTTTGAAAAACCGGGCTGCGATGACCCCTCCATTCGATTTACAATTGACGGGATTAGGCCTATTCGGTAGTGTTTACGCCCCCAAGGTCATCTGGGTAGGTATTGCTCCTTATGTTGACCTCGTTAACCTGATGAAATACATCCAATATGATCTGAAGGTTATCGGCTTTGATCCTGATCGTCAGAATCTTGTGCCGCACCTGACACTTGGTAGAATTAAATTTCTGCAGGATAAAATACTTTTCAATCGTACCATCAGCGGGTATAAAACCATATCCTCTTTACCCATCCATATTTCGGAAATGATCCTCTATGAAAGCATCCTGCGCCGTGAGGGCCCTGAATATATCGTAATTCAGAAATTTCCTTTTATATATTCTGCATTTTGACAGGATTGCGAAAGCAATCGTGATTAGATGCAGTCATACTGAGCGTTTGAGTTTGCTTTCATTTGCAATCTCAAACAGCCGAAGTAAAAAACAATCCCCCGGTTAAGCAGTAAAGCAACCGGGGGAGTTGTTGATGTTGTGTATTTACGACTGCAGGTTATTCTCTGGAGGCTCCTTCGAATTTATGGGCAATAAGGTGATAAATAATGAGCCCTATTCCTCCGAAGAGACAGATCATGGAGAAGAAAGCGGGTTCTTCTTCAAGGGTTGTGTAAACAGCCAGTACCTTACCAAGTAATATTCCTGTTCCAATTCCCACCAAAAGCAATCCCCATTTTAATGAAGATGGTTGCTTGGAGGATTCGAAGATGGTTGCGTCGGCGCCCTTTTGAATCAGCGCCAGCCGTTCTTTTTTCCTTATAAAAAGGTATACGATTCCGAATACCATGGCAAAGAACGCGATTGGGATCAAAAATTCAGTAGTCATTTCCGTTTAATTTTTGGTTTGTTTTCCGTTTTCGATCCTTTTGACGCAGTATCAGTTTATTGGTTACACATTTAACAACGATTGCCACCTATTTAACGATCACCTTTTCGGTGTAAGTGCGGTTGCTGTTAGACAACTTGAGCAAATAAACACCCTTGGCGAACTGTGATACATCCAGTTTCTTCATGAAATCAGCTGGAATGTTTTCAAGCCTTTCTGAATAGACAACTTGTCCGCTTTGATTTGTGAAGGTCAGCGACAATTGCTGCTCCTTGCCCATAATGCTTAATGTCAATTCGTTGCTTACAGGATTCGGATAAATTCGAACCGTTGCTTCAAGCATTTTCTGGTCAATTCCGGTACAGTTCTTTACAATAACAGATTTGACAGACTGCACACCATCACCACAATCATTATTACCCTTTACCGTAATATCACCTGATTGGGCTGATGCGCCATATTGCAATGTAACTTCGTTGGTGCCCGATCCGGCAGTGATTGTTACATCAGCAGGAGTTGTCCAGATATACTGCGAGGCACCTGCGATTGTTGCAACGGTATAGACCATATTTCCCGTACCCTGGCAAATGGTGTCTTTTCCGGAGATGGCACCGGCTGGTTCAGGAATCGTATTCACGTTGATATCCTTGGAAATAACCGGAGTTTCTCCGCAATCGTTCATACCAAATACAGTAACTGCACCGGCTGTGGCTCCCCAGGTTACATTGATTGAATTTGTGCCCTGGCCGCTGACAATATTTACATCGGCCGGAACGGTCCATTCATAAACAACATCGATTTCCGATGATGTGGAAAAAGTTGCTTCATCACCACTGCAAACCGCATCCGGGCCGGTGACAGGAGTTAATGAGGTAGGTGGCAGCTTAACAGTAACCGGTAGAATGGATGTGATAGGATTTGGTCCGCAATCGTTACTGACAGTTACCTTGATATTGCCTGAGGCAGCTCCCCATATGATGCTTACATTGGGGGTGTTGTTTCCAATAATGACCGGGCCTTCGGGCTCAACACTCCAGTTATAATTAACACCGCCAACTACTTCAACAATGGAGTAATCAGCTGTATCGCCGGCACAAATGGTCTGATTTCCGGTTATCGGACCAGGTGCAGCCGGCCAGGTATTGACAACGACCTCAACACTTCCAGCGGCAGTGTTCATAGTATTATCCGTAACGGTTACATTATAGGTAGTGGTAACATCCGGTGATGCAACGGGGTTACTGATCGCGGGATTCGAGAGGCTTCCTGCCGGGGTCCATGCGTAGGTAAACGGTGGTGTTCCGCCTATGATTGAAACATTTAACTGGGAAGTTTGCGGAGGGGTCACTCCAGCACAAATGGTGGCCGGAGTAGCGCTGGCTGTTGCAACGAAAACATTGCCTTCCAAAACTTTAATGGTGCAGGTGCGTTTGTGAGCAGGGGTTCCGTTGGGGCCGGTTGCAAAGAAAGTAGCCATGTAATTGCCAACGGGCACATTGCCGGTAAGGACCAGTTTAACAGGTTTCGAGGCCGGATAGGTTGTAATGGTATTGCCATCGGGATATTCAAAATCAATGGAGCCGGCAGTGGGAGTTGGAGCAATATTTGCTGATAAAATGACCGTATCGGTATATAATTTCACTTCGGGTACCGAAACTTCGATTGTGGTATTATCCAGTGGTGCATAAAGCGTATCAGCGGCTTTATCAATGGCCATGGCAAAATCGGGGAAGTAACCCGTCATGCTCAGGAAATTGCCATTTCTGAAATCGGCCCAGCCGAGCATGGAAACCTTCTTATTGGAAACAACACCATTGTAATCACCCTGATAACGCGGGGTTCCGCCACCACCGCAGGTTGAGCAGTTAATTTTCATTTTCTTGTTTGAAATGCGCTGGTTGACAACAAAGGTGGCGCCACCGTCGGCAGAGTAGGATGCATATATAAATGCACTGTCACTTGTGGGCGTATCACGGGTATCCATCCACATCACATATAACTTTCCGGTTTCCTTATCACACCATATCGCCGGATGCCATTGCTGATTGGCTTGCGTATTGGGATCGTCGTTCACCCTGACTGCACTGGTCCAGGTAGCGCCCCCGTCGGTTGAAGAACGGCACCAGATATCTGACTTGTTACCGCTGCCTGGAGGATCGTTGGAGGCATAAACAACATAAAATTTTCCCCTGTTAGGTCCATAGCTGTTATCGGCAGCTATCATAGGGTAGGGACGTGTGCGCATGTTAGAAACGGAATTTCTCCCGCTTACGCTCGTTCCTACAGTATTTGAGAATTGCTGTGATGACTTTAGCGTAAAGGTGGAACCGCCATTATTGGAAACGTAAAATGTATAGGTGGAATTAAAAGAGCTTCCGCTATTCGTAACCACATACACTGCTCCACCCTGGACATTACCCTGGGGACCAACACAAACCATCATTCCGGGTAAGGATTGCGTTGAAGGCGCAAAAGTTGATGAAAAGGTTGTACCATGATCCATGCTCCGTGCGAAGTTTCCCACGCCGTTGTTGGTCATAACGGTATAAACGTAATTTGCATAGGGGCCTGAGGTCTGGTCGCAGGCAATCCAGTTCTTGTCATTTCCGGCAATGGCAGTGACTGACGGTCCCCAGGTGGCGCCATTGGTGGTCGATTTGACTACCTTGCATCCCAGGATGGAGGATCCGTACATGTTTTCATAATATAAATTGCCGATGCTGTCGTACGCCACCACGGGATCTCCCGACATTGTTGCGCCAAAACTTGGATTATGAATAAACCAATCGATACCATTTTCAGTATGATGGGGAGCATTGGTATTATACGCTGTGAAATACCATGCAGGTTCGTTAGGGTTTTCGGCCATGTTGTTTTCAGCAAAGTCAACGCCGAGGCTAAAATTATCCCAGTTATCAATTGTTACCACCGATGATAGCGGTGCATCGGTGTTGGCGGTAGAGGCTCTTTCCCTTAAATACTGTGGCACCTGATCCAGATTCGGATCATCCACAAATTTTTGGGCAAGCCCCAGATTTGCCACCATAACAAGGAAAAGCAAAGCAATCTTTGTAAAAATTTTCATATCAGTTCGTTTTAAATAAATACTATTTTCATTTATTAAGTACAAACTTACAAAAAATCATATTGATCAGCAAATTAAATCGATGAATGGTTTGATAAAATGATGCTATCTTTGTAAAGGGCGGTGTAACCTTTTTTATAACAGGCCGTCTAAAACCCGCATGAAGTACCTGGATGACAACCATTACATTGATCGTGTACTAGACGGTGATGTATCAGCATATGCTATATTGGTTGCCAAACACAAAAACCTGGTATTCTCAATCGCTCTTAAAATATTGAATAACCGGGAGGATGCCGAAGAAATTGCCCAGGATTGTTTTCTCAAGGCTTTTCATGCATTGAAGACCTTTGAGAAAAAGTCCAAATTCTCGACCTGGCTCTATCGCATCGTTTATAACGCGGCAATCTCAAAAACGCGGAAAAAGAGGCTTGAACTGGTTCCCATGGATAATTATGTTATCCATAACTACACGGAAGATGATGTTTCGGGAGGTATCGGTGAAATTGATCCGGAAGAACAAAAAATGATGATCGAACGGGCCATGGAACGATTGTCCGATGATGAAAATCTGTTAATTACACTTTTTTATAAAGGCGACAATTCTATTGAAGATATCAGTAACATTACCGGACTTTCGATGTCTAATGTGAAGGTTCGGTTACACAGGATACGAAAAAAACTGCACGATGAACTTGCCGATATGATGAACAAAACGCTTAGTTAAACAATATATGCTAATTTTGCAGTATGATGGAAAAGGATGATTTTTTGCGCGATTTGATTCAAAAAATTCCGCTCGACAGCCCGTCGGACGATTTTGTAGACCGGGTAATGGCCAGCATTCAAGTGGCTCCGGAACTGGCACCGGAAAAAAAACCATTTTTCCTGCAGATCAAAAATTCATTGCCATACATTATTTTGGCGCTGGTCGTATTCATTGTTTTTGCCACCTCTGATCTGCCATTCCTGAATTGGCTCCCCTGGAAGGAAAATCTTGTAGATAATCTGGTTCCCTATTTTGGATCACTCTTTACCGGACTGAAAGTTGTCTTTTCATCTACATACGTTTCCTTTGGATTACTGATCGGTGTATCGGCCGGTTTGCTGTATTTAATTGATCGCCTACTAAGTCGCCGGTCAATCGCTTAATATTCATATCATTCCGGGGGATGGGATTCTTTCCACCGCTCCTTGAAACTTTTAGGCGCTATTTTGGGCAGAACTCTCCGCTCGCCCCACATTTTTTTTCCGAACCTCCTTATCATCTTATTTTTCATCCCGGAACTGGGTTTGTCGATCATCCACCGGTGCAGCATGAACATTTTCCACATCGAAACGATGGTGCGCCATTTAAATGAAATATATTTTTTTGATACCGCCTCATGTCTGTTTCGTAACAGCAGTTCATGAAGCGGAATCTTAATCGGACATACCTCGGTGCATTTTCCGCAAAGTGAAGAGGCGAAACTAAGGTGGTTGAACTCCTTCATCCCAAGATAATGCGGTGAGATAACCGCACCGATGGGACCGGAATAGGTTGCCTTATAAGTATATCCACCCACGCTTTTATATATCGGACAACCATTGAGACACGCCCCGCACCTGATACAGGAAAGGGCACGGCGCTGTTCCTTGAATTTTAAAAGTTCGGTGCGCCGGTTGTCGAGGAGTACCACATACATCTCTTCCGGGCCGTCGGGTTCCAATTCGCTTTGTGGTCCGAATACAATATTATTATATACTGTTATTCGCTGACCGGTTCCATGTGTTGCCAACAGCGGGAAAAACAGATCCAGATCCTCAATTGCCGGTATCAACTTCTCAATTCCGGCAATTACAATATGAATTTTTGGAAATGCCATGCAGAGCAAACCATTTCCTTCATTCTCGGTCAGCGCCACAGCACCAACATCGGCAATGAGAAAATTCGCTCCTGTTATCCCCACATCGGCCCGGATAAATTCCCCTCGTAACTTTTCCCGTACGAACTGTGTAATTTGTTCAGGCTGACTGTCCGGATCCAGATTAAACTTTTCGTGAAAAAGTTTTGCAACGTCCTCTTTCGACTTATGCATGGCCGGAGTAAGAATATGATAGGGCTTTTCGCCTGCCAGTTGCACGATGTATTCGCCCAGGTCGGTTTCAAAAACTTCGCGCTTGTTTTTTTCAAACAATTCGTTAAGTTCAACCTCTTCTGAAACCATGGTCTTTTGTTTCACAATGACCTTCGCCTTGGCCTTTTTAATAATATGCATGATCTCACGCTGGGCATCCTTCTCGTTCGGAGCCCAGATAACCTTTCCCCCGCGCTTACTGAAGTTATTCTCAAATTCAACAAGGTACTTATCCAGATTATTGATTGTCTTGTGTTTAATATTTGCAGCACGCCGCTTGGCAAGTTCAAGGTTCTGATATTGACTCTTTCCCTTTTCAACCTGCTCATCATAGCGGCCTATATTATGATTCAACCGATTACGATGTTCCTGATCAAAGGATTTCTTTTCAGCTTCTTCCAGAAATTTTTGAAATATATGATTCATCATAAGGTTATTACAAAATTTTTGAGATTTTTTTAACCCTTTTTTCGTGCCTGCCTCCCTCAAAATCGGTTGTAAGAAAAAGCAAAGACAGTCTTAATGCCTCCTCTTCGCTGATATATCGCGCAGGTAACGCAAGTACATTGGCATCATTATGCTGCCTGGCAAGCAGGGTAATGGTCTCATTCCAGCACAGGGCCGCCCTTATCCCGGGATATTTATTGGCAACTATTGCCATTCCGTTGCCACTGCCGCAAATAAGTATACCGAAGGGAAATAATCCTGATTGAACAGCATTTGAAAGGGGATGAGCGGAATCGGGATAATCCATGCTTTCTTCAGTAAAAGTACCATAATCCCGGAATAAATATCCCGATTTTGTGAGGTGCTGCTTGATAAACTCCTTTGTTTTATAACCAGCATGATCACTTCCAATAGCAATCTCGGCAATAGAATCAATCATTGTTAATACTTTAATTCACAAATGTAATTATAAACCAATCATTATGAACCAAAAAGAAAAAAGTGAGATAAATATACTGCTCTGTATCAAATTATTAAATTTTTAACAATAATATGTTCACAACTGATTAATTTTGTGCCTAAATATTTATAAAAAGTAGGGTTTGTTGGGAATAAGAGCTGTAAGCTGTTGTTGAAGACAACACAACCCTTATTTTTGAATATGTTTCAACAACCGCTGACCATAGAAAATCTTACTTTTTTTTAACATTCACTTTTAAAAGACAATTGTTATTAAATAATTAACTATTTAACTTACATATCATTATAAAATTTAACCTGTTGATAATATGTTAACCAAATCAAGTTAATGAAAAATCAAAATTTCATCTCAAAAACAAATCAACCAAACTAACAGCTATTATAATAAACATAAATAAATAGTAATCTATTATTATTATTAAAACTCATGAATTCAGATTTACCAGATTCTTTGATCAGTAAAATAAAAACGCTGAAAAAGGAAAAAAATGCTGTCATTCTGGCGCATTATTACCAGATTCCGGAAATTCAAGACCTGGCAGATTTTGTGGGAGACAGTCTTGCATTATCCCAGGAAGCCTTAAAAACATCGGCAGATACAATTGTCTTTGCGGGTGTTCATTTTATGGCTGAAACAGCAAAAATACTGAATCCAAACAAAAAAGTATTGATTCCCGACCTTGCTGCAGGATGTTCACTGGCTGATTCGTGTCCTCCCGAAAAATTTAAAATTTTCAAGGAAAAACATCCCGATCACCTCGTAATTTCCTATATAAACTGTTCAGCTCAAATCAAAACAATGTCGGATGTGATATGCACATCAAGTAATGCTGTAAAGATTGTACAATCTTTTCCAAAAGATCAGAAACTCATATTTGCCCCGGATAAAAATCTTGGTGGATACATCAATTCATTGACTAATAGAAAGATGGTTTTATGGAATGGCAGCTGTGAAGTTCATGATGTTATAAAGACAGAGGCTGTAATAAGGTTAAAGTCGGAAAATCCGGATGCTAAACTGATCGCACATCCCGAATGCAAAGCAGTGATTCTGGCACTTGCCGATTTCATTGGATCTACTACAGGTTTGCTAAATTACACCCTGAAAAGTGATGCTAAAAAATTCATTGTGGCCACAGAATCCGGAATTCTTCATCAGATGAGAAAAGCATCACCGGATAAGGAGTTTTTTATCGTTCCAGCAGATGAAACTTGTTCGTGCAACGACTGTCCATATATGAAAATGAATACGTTGGAAAAATTATATGTCTGTCTTTTTAATGAAAATCCGGAATTAAAATTATCAGACAGCATTATTGAGCAAGCCAGGAAACCTATTCTGCGCATGCTGGAACTATCAGAATAATCACGTTTGTACATATTTATGAAACAAATCAACACAAGTACATTTTTTACCGTTATCCCGGTTTTTGTATTTCTTTTCCTTTCCAGCGGGATTTATGGTCAGGATAGTTTACAACATGATGGTTATAGCAAATTTTATTATCCAAGTGGCATACTTTCCAGTGAAGGAACTTTGAA
>Ga0074195_1003645_pt1 | contig 14009 bp, 14 predicted proteins | sample EPASupsiteHSE623_FD_64525 | JGI IMG/M metagenome (GOLD analysis project Ga0074195, IMG submission 64525) | Bioremediated contaminated groundwater from EPA Superfund site, New Mexico - Sample HSE6-23 | ecosystem: Environmental > Aquatic > Deep subsurface > Groundwater > Contaminated ...
CCAAATATGGAGAGGTTTTGGAGTTGGAAAAGGGGGGTTATGACAACTTCGGACTGCTATGGGTTGCTGGGGAGGAGGTTGGTTCTTTCGGGGCACGTAAAGCCAACTCGTTACTTGAAGGGTGCGACTATGTAATTGTAGGTGAGCCAACTGAAAACAAGCTGATTTCAGCAGGGAAGGGGACCGCTCTGTATAGTGTAGTTATTAACGGAAAATCTTCACATTCGGGCTATCCCGCATTCGGTGATAATGCTATCGAGAGATTCCGGCTTTTCATGAATGATCTTTCACAAACAGAGTTTCCGTCAGACAATATTCTGGGTGCAACAACCTACAACATAGGGAGATTGTCCTCTCCAAATGCACATAACGTAATTTCCGACTGTGTCAGCTTCAGGATATACTTCAGGACCACTTTTGCTAGTTATGGGGTATTAGACGAAATATTGCAGAAGATGGCGGGAGAGAATATTCTGATAGAACGCATAAGCAACGATAAGCCGATAAAATTCTATACCATGGAGGGCTTTGAAACAGGAGTTGTTGCTTATGGGTCGGATGCACCGCATCTGACCAGCTCCGGCAACATAATGTTATATGGCCCCGGCAGCATTTTATATGCTCATACAAATGATGAACAAATCACTATGAATGAGATTGAAAATGCAGTAACAGATTTGATAAATATTTGTAATAAATTAATTAACAGAAATATATGATTGTGATGAAGTTTGGCGGCACTTCAGTTGAAGACTCAGCCGCGGTTAGGAGATTGATAGAGATAGTAAGGAGCAAGCTTGACGAAAAACCGATAATTGTTGTATCGGCACTGTCTAAGGTCACTCACTCACTTTACCAGATAGCAGATTATGCATCGAGGGGTGATTTTGAATCGGCAGATACTCTTTTGTCAGATATTGAGGAGAGGCATGTGAAAATGTCACGGGAGCTTATTTCAAATGACAAGAGGCGTCTGGAGCTGTGTGTCGGAAAAATTGGCGAGCAGATTGCAGGATTGCGTGAGATAATTAAGGTGATAAGCATTCTTGCCGAGCTATCGGACAGAAGCCTGGCGAAAATCGTCTCGCATGGGGAGTTGTTGTCGTCCCATATAATATATCATGCTCTTAATGAGAGTGGTATCAGGTGTGCATATGCAGATGCAAGAGAGTGTATAATTACAGATAGTCAGTATCTAAAAGGTGAGCCAGATCTTAACCTTATTAAGGAGAGGGCTCCTGAATATCTAAACAGACAATTTGCAGACAATGAGACGCTTATAATGCAGGGATTTATAGCATCATCAACTGACGGTGTAAACACTACCCTGGGAAGAGGGGGCTCCGACTACTCTGCATCATTGATCGGTTTGGCCATGGGGGCTAAGGAGATAGAGATATGGACAGATGTTGATGGTATCCACACTGCAGATCCGGGAAGGGTTGCAAATACAAGAAGCATATCCCTGCTCTCATTCGAGGAGGCTGCGGAGATGGCATACTTTGGGGCAAAAGTTCTCCACCCATCTACCATCCAGCCGGCAATTGAAAAGAACATCCCTGTAAGGGTACTTAATTCCAGAAAACCGGAGCATAAAGGCACATTGATCCTGCACCGCGACCTCATAAAGGAGGATGGTATCAAGGCTATCTCGTTTAAGGAGAACATAATTGTAATAAATGTCTTCTCTACAAAAATGTTGAATTACTTTGGGTTCCTTAACAGGCTCTTTGAGGTTTTCAACAAACATAAGGTATCGGTCGACCTGATTAGTACATCGGAGGTAAACGTCTCTCTTACAATTGACAGCGAGACTGGTTTGAATCGCATTATTGAAGAGCTTTCACTCTTTTCCGAAGTAAATGTAGAGCGTAACATGTCGCAGATTTCAGTCGTGGGCAGGAACCTGAAGAATATAAAGGGCGTTTGCAAAAGGGTTTTCGGTTCGTTGGGCGATTATCAGATTTACATGATTTCTCAGGGGGCCTCAGATGTGAATATCAGCTTTGTGGTTGGCAGGGAGAACCTTACATCTGTGCTTAGAATTTTACATAACGAATTTTTCAATGAATAGTGTGAAAATAAATGAATAGTGTGAAAATAATCATATCCGGATACGGCAGAATGGGCCGGGAAATTGAGTCGGTGTTACTGGAAAGGGGACATGCTTGCATTGAATGTTCTGAGGATATTACATCGGTTGACCCTCAAAAGGCTGCGGATACTGTCTGCATAGATTTTACAAATGCACAGGCATTCAGCGCAAACTACAAATTCATAGCGGACAACTTTAAGGCAGCAGTAATAGGAACAACAGGCTGGAACGACATCAGAAGTGAGGTCATATCTTATTTTGAATCCAAAGGCAAGCCGATGGTTTATGCCAGTAACTTTTCCGTTGGAGTGAACATAATGTTCAAATTAACTGAAATGTGTTCAAAAATAGTTGCCGGAATGGCTGATTATGACCCCTATCTGATAGAGATGCACCATAAGTTCAAACTTGACGCACCATCTGGAACGGCTAAGACACTGGCATCCATCGTAAGTAAAAACACAGGAAAGAGTGTCGATGTACAATCGGTAAGATCGGGCTTTATTCCGGGGATCCATGAACTGGGGTTTGAATCTCAGGTAGACAGAATAAAGATTACTCACGAGGCATTCTCCAGAAGGGGGTTTGCCGAGGGCTCCGTAGTTGCGGCAGAGTGGACAGCCGAAATTAGGGGTGTCTGCGAATTCAGAGAGATATTAGAAGAAAAATTTAATAAAATTATTGGAATATGTTAGAGATAACAGGCTGTGGAACAGCATTAATAACGCCATTCGGACCAGATTTTGCAGTTGATTACGATGCGTTCAGGGTATTGGTGAGACGACAGATTGAATCGGGTATTCATTTTTTGGTTCCTCTGGGAACTACAGGAGAGACTCCATGTCTTGAGGATGATGAGAAAATCAGACTGCTGGATATTACAAACGAAGAGGCTCAGGGAAGGCTGCCGGTTGTAGCCGGGGCCGGGTCGAATTACACTAAGCATGTGATAAACAACATAAGGCTGCTGGACAAGCATGGGGCCGATGCATTTCTTGTTGTGGTTCCTTACTACAATAAGCCTACACAAGGTGGTATTTATCTGCACTTCAAAGCAATTGCAGAGTCTACCGACAAACCGATTATTCTGTACAATGTTCCCGGGAGAACCGGGGTCAACATGACAGCAGAGACAACCCTAAAGCTGGCAGAAATTGAGAACATAATATCTGTTAAGGAGGCCTCTGCCAACAGTGCCCAGATCTCGGAAATTATCAGGAACGCACCTGCTGGTTTTAATGTGCTCTCCGGAAACGACGATGAGACACTCTCAATAATATCCGGAGGTGGAAAGGGCCTTATAAGTGTGGCCTCCAATGTGGCCCCGGCTCTAATGTCAAGGTTGGTGAGCTTGTTACTTGAAAAGAGGATTGCAGAGGCAGAGGCCCTCAATGTAAGACTGGCTGCTCTTTATACAGGTTGTTTTGTTGAGAGCAATCCTATTCCCGTTAAGGCTGCACTTAGTAAAATGGGTTACATTGAGAACATCCTGCGTCTTCCGTTGACCCCTTCAAACAAGGCGACATTGGATCTGATGGGTAAACTTATAGCAGAACTGGAACTATCATAATAATTCAATAAAATAGTGAAATGAGAAATTTTATAGAGGAATATTCTAATATTGTAAAGGAACCTACCGATGCGCTAAAGCTAGATTTTTTTCAAAAAGTAAGAATCGCACTGGAAAGGGGACAAATAAGAGTTGCCGAGAAGCATGGGGAGGAGTGGCAGGTCAATTCATGGGTAAAGTCGGTTATTCTCTGGGGGTTCAGATTGGGTCAAATTTCTGAGGTCACGGGTGGCGCATGGCCATTCTTCGACAAGGATACAATGCCGGTAATAAGCTTTGAGAAGTCACGGAACATCCGTATGGTGCCGGGCGGTTCATCTGTCAGGGCAGGCGCCTATGTGGCAGACGGTACGGTAATAATGCCACCGTCTTATGTGAACATCGGGGCTTATATAGATTCCGGCTGCATGGTAGATTCGCATGCTCTAGTTGGTTCGTGTGCACAAATAGGAAAGAACGTCCATCTCTCTGCTGCGTCGCAGATTGGGGGCGTTTTAGAGCCTGTGGGGGCAATGCCTGTGATTGTTGAGGATAACGTGTTCATTGGTGGAAACTGTGGAATTTATGAGGGGACAATCATCAAGCAGAACGCTGTTCTTGGATCAGGGGTGATATTAACCTCGTCGACTCCTGTTTTCGACAACACTACCGGAGAGTTCATTAAAAAAACCGCTGAACACCCCTTGATTATTCCAGAGAATGCTGTGGTAGTAGGTGGGAGCAGACCTATCTCTTCCGGATTCGGTCAGAAGAGCGGGATTCATCTGTATTGCCCGGTAATTGTCAAATACAGAGATATTAACACCGACAGGTCGGTTGTATTGGAGGACATTTTAAGATAAGCACTATGGCAATTGATATAAATAGTATTTTATCGGATAACGCAAGGAACATGAGAAGGTCCCCTGTTAGAGGATTACTTAGCAGGGCTAATGCATCTCAGCTAATATCTTTCGCGGGGGGCTTCCCTAATCAGGAAACATTTCTTGTTGATGAACTTAAGGATATTGTAAGGGAAGTTCTTGAGAACGACGCTGCTGCAGCATTGCAATATGGCCCCACGGAGGGGAACCGTAAGCTGAGGGAGCTTCTTGCAGAGAGATACAGGACTATGGGGCTGGATATAACTTATGAAAATGTTATTATAACCACGGCTTCGCAGCAGGCTCTGGACCTGTGTTCCAGAATCTTTCTTAACCCGGGCGACACCTTGATCTGCGGCCTTCCGTCGTATCTGGGGGCATTACAGTCTTTCTGGGCGTGCAGTGCTGAGCCGGTAGGTGTAAGGGAGTGTGACGATATGGAAGAGATTGTCAAAAAACTGATTTCTGCCGGTAAGAAGCCTAAGTTCATCTACACCATACCCGATTTCAGCAATCCGTCCGGATTGACACTTACGTTAGAACAGAGGAGGCAACTTATTGCAATTGCTTTCAAATACGATCTCCTGGTCATTGAAGACAGCCCGTACAGAGAGCTTCGGTTTGATGGGGAGGAGTTACCCTTGATTGCTTCGCTCGATAGTGAGAGGGTCATTCTTACCGGAACATTTTCCAAGACCTTTGTTCCCGGCTTCAGACTTGGCTGGGTTATAGCTCCGGTTAACATAATTGACAAACTTGTTGTTGCAAAACAGTCGGCAGACTTATGCTCGTCTGTCTTTGATCAGGCTTTGGCTGTCAAGTACATGGAGAGAGGATTATTTGAGGCAAACATAAGGTCAAATATTGATTACTACCGGAAAAGACGTGACAAAATGCTCGCCCTGTTTGATAAATATATGCCCGAGGGTGTAAGCTGGACAAAACCTGAGGGGGGATTGTTCCTCTTTGTCACGCTGCCGGAAAAATGCGACGCCATGGAACTGTTCAACATCTGTCTCGACAGAAATCTGGCTTTTGTTGCCGGTGAGATTTTCCATTGCGACGGAAGTGGAAAAAACACCCTCAGAATCAACTACTCCTACGTAGATGAAAGCAAAATGGAGCAAGGAGTACAAATACTTTCGGAAGGTATATGCGTGGCACGATAAGTGGTATTTGTCTTATATTCAGATTATTATTAGATTGTGCTGATTATACACAATCATCTAATGCGTTTATTTATAGCGATATACAACTTATCGTGCCACGATTAGGCTCCTATGCATAAGTTTATTATGCATATTGAAAATTAATTATATTTGTAGTCGGATTGTCAAACCAACTATAAAAATATCAATTATGTTTTCACAAGAAATTCTAAAAGGGACCATTAAGCCTCTCATTATAAAGTTGATTAACGAGGAGGGGAAAATGTATGGGTATCAGATTACTCAAAAGGTAAAGGAGCTATCCTCTCAAAAAATTATCATAACCGAAGGTGCGTTGTACCCGGCACTTCACAAATTAGTGGAGGAGGGTGTTCTGGTGACCGAAAGCGAGTGGGTAGGGAACCGCGAGAGGAAGTATTATCTTCTTTCTGAATCTGGCAAACAAACAGCTGTTACAAAACTGGAAGAGATTAAAGAATCAATTTTAATATTGGTGCAATTGTTTGATTTAAAACCTTTAGTTTATGATGTTAAATAAATTACAGGTTAAAGAGGTTAAACGGTATCTTAAAAGAAATAAGATTGAGAGCCGGTTGATTTTAGGAGATTTTCTGGATCATCTTTGCTGTATGATAGAGCAAAAGATATCGGAGGGGGCCTCTTTTGAAGATTCCCTTCAGGTATCATTCAGTCAACTCCCCGGATCTGAAATAAAAGCGATTGAAACCTACACATTAAAATTATTGAATATGGAAACTTCATTTTCTTCCCGCACATCTTTGCTGGCAACAATCCCGTTTGGACTATTCGGGGTGTCATGGGCATACTCCAATTTAGGCTTAGAATGTAATGTCCCTCAATTGATCAGAATGTTTTTATTTTGGTCTCCTATGGTATCGATGTTTGTACTGTTTGGTATTGGATGGATAAATAATTTCCCCCGCTGGTCCTTTCCTGCCATCGGATTTTGCCTGTTATTTAGTATGTATTTGATGATGGTTTCAATTCCGGGTCTTTCAGATGATGTTTTGGGAATGTGGGCATGGATCCCTTTACTAGTCACTCTTATCATTAGCCTTATCTTTAAACCAAGCATCGAACCGATTAAGAAAATTATTGAAAGAATCAAGGAAGAACCCGCTTTGGTACTATTTGCTCTTTACGGAGTTGCTCCGTTATTTGTAATGATAATATGTGATGAGATGTACTCCAGATGGATGATAATTATTGCTTTAATCTCTTCATTGATATTGTCTTCCGGACTCTATCTTTTTTTGAGAAGCGATAAAAGGAGAACCCGGGTTCTTTCAATAATTATTTCCGGATTATTAGCTGTCATTTTTACTTATACAGCTAGCGAAATTTATTGGAATTAAGGTGGGTACATGTGTGTATTGGGTACATGGGGGGTACATGGGGACGTAACAGGTGTACCCGTATTATCAATCTTACTATAAAAGAAGAAGAGCGGCCCTTAACGGATCGCTCTTCTAAATTATATATCGGGAACACATGTAACCCACCCATGTACCAACTATTTTTTGTAATTGTCCAGACCTGCCTGAAGGAAAGCAATAAATGCTTCAATATCCAGGTTATAGCCACGAGGAGTTGTCAGATATTGTTCGTCTGAACCTAATAAGAAGTAGTAAGGCTGAGCATTTACGTTGAACTTCTTCATTGCAAAGTATGAGTTGATCTTTCCAAGACTTTTTAAAGTCCTTCCGGTCTCTGTAACTACCCACTCTTTTTCATCAAGCTCTTTTTTGTCGTCTGCATAAAGAGCAAGAACAACATAATCCTCTTTAAGTATCTTTAATACACGAGGATCGGACCATACTCTTGTCTCCATCTCTCTGCAATTCACACAACCATGACCGGTAAAGTCAATGAAAATTGGTTTGTTTACCTTTTTCGAATATTCCAAAGCCTCCTTGTAGTCGAAGAATCCTTCTATTCCGTGAGGGAACTCAAGGAAATCGCTGTATTTTGCCTTTATCTTGTTTTCACCTGTTTCGTATGCTGATACACCATTGCCCGATCCTTTTTCCAGAACAAAATCCTGACTTGTAAGCGGAGGCATATATCCCGATAGTGCTTTAAGCGGAGCTCCCCACATTCCCGGAATCATATATACAACAAATGTAAGGGCAATTATTGCTAGTGTCAGTCGTCCTACGCTAAGATGCTCTATCTTGGAATCGTGGGCAAAACGTATCTTCCCTAACAAATATAGTCCTAACAGAGCAAATACAACTATCCATATTGCTAGGTAAACCTCCCTGTCCAGAATACCCCAATGGTATGTCTGGTCGGCAACACTCAGGAATTTGAATCCAAGGGCAACCTCCAGAAAACCAAGCACAACCTTTACAGAGTTGAGCCATCCTCCCGATTTTGGAAGATCTTTAAGCAATGAAGGTGCAAATGCGAAAATTGTAAACGGAAGAGCGAAAGCAGTCGAAAATGCAAGCATTGTTACAATCGGTTCCCATATCTCACCTTGTGTGGATTTTATAAGTATGGTACCTACGATTGGCCCTGTACATGAGAAAGAAACAAGGACAAGTGTAAGAGCCATAAAGAAAACCCCAATAATACCACCCTTGTCTGACTTTGAATCTGACTTGTTTACCATCCAGCTAGGCATTACAATTTCGAATGCTCCAAAGAATGAAGCGGCGAAAACCATAAAGATCAAAAAGAAAAGGATATTTGGAACCCAGTGTGTTGCGAGCCAGTTGAAGATATCAGCTGTTACAGCCTCTCCTCCAGCGAAATATGTGATAAAAATTATTACTGCTATTGGAATGGTATACAGGGCAACAATGAAGAATCCGTATAAAGATGCCATCAACCTTCCTTTTGCCTTGTTTTCACTTCCCTTCAAAAAGAATGATACTGTCATTGGAACCATTGGGAACACGCAAGGTGTAAGGAGTGCAACAAAGCCCCAGATTATTGCCTCTATGATAACGGCCCAGATTGACCCTGACTTTTTTGGTGCCGGATCTGTAATTACCGGAACATCTGTGCCAACTGTTTCCTCGCCTGTAACAGCAACAGCTTGCGTAGTATCAGGTGCAACCGGAGTTTCTGTAACTGAGGCAGGAGTTGTTGTTGCTGTTGGTGTGCCGGGTTTTTCTGTTGCTGTAGAAGCTAAAACTGCCTTTTTATCCTGCTGAGCGGCTTTTTGTGTACCGGGAGTTGCAGGAGGAAGCTTTAGTTTAAACTCTTTATCTGTTGGTGGAAGGCATGTACTGTTGTCGCATGTCATCCATTCGACAATTGCCAGAATGTTTGTAGAGTCTTTTGATGTAACCTCCACTTTCTGGGCAACAATAATTTTACCTTCGCAGATACCTATCTCCATGTTGAACATCTCGTCAAAGATCTTCTTCGGCTTTGTCAACAGGTAGTTTTTGCCAACCAGTTTGACTCCGGCGGGCAACTCAAGTGTTAGCGATGTTGGATTTGGCCCATCTTCATATGGTCCCAAATCGTAAAGGTGCCAATCGGGCTTATCTTCGTCTATGACTCCAATTGTCTGGATCTCATATATATTATCCTTAATGTGGACTACTTTGCTGCTCCACTTGACCGGCTGGGAGACCATCTGTGCCATTAGTGCAGAACCGGAGGTAACTGCTATTAAAAAGAACAATAGGAAAACGGATAGGAAATGTTTTTTCATTAAAAGAGAATTTTGCAGGATTAGTTACTATTTATATTATTACTTAACTTATACTTTATATTATCAATCTATCTATATATACAATTTTTTCCACTCTTACCCCTAAGATTTTTTGCTGAATATCTGCAAAAATTATTCCCTAAGTTATATTTTGTGGTTAATTTAAAACAAATCTATGCCTTTTTGCTTTAAACACAAACAATCTTAAAGAAAAATATATCATTTTTGTTCAAAATCTTTTCTTTCAGCCTACTTTTGATTTATCTGCCAGTTAAAATAAGATACTTCTGTTTATCAGCTGTTTATAAAATTATTTACTAGAAATTTTGACATAAAATATTTTGTATATGCCTTAATATGAGTAATATGTGAACATAACTGGCAGATCGGCTCCCTTAGCGTAGCGAAAGCACAGTGGGTAAACCTGGTGCACGTGTCTGCAAATCCGGCATCTTGCCATTAAAAACAGGCACACTAACTATTCACCACATAGAAAAAAAATCTGCCCTTGCGGGGCAGAATCAGATAGTTATTTATTTAGTACTATAATTCTTCGAAATTAACGTCAGAAAAAGAGTTGGGTGCTGTCTCAGATAGTGGCTTTTCTGTCATCACCGGAGCCTTTTCGCGGATATATTGGATGATTTCTTCCAACCCTTGAGAGAATTTGTCAAAATCTTCTTTGTAAAGAAAGATCTTGTGCTTGTCATAGACAAATCTGCCATCTCTGTCTAATCTCCTCTTGCTTTCTGTGATTGTCAGGTAGTAATCGTTGTTTTTAGTAGCCTTAACATCAAAGAAATAGGTGCGCTTTCCCGCCCTTATTGGTTTTGAAAAAACATCATCCCCATTGCGCTCGTGCGCATCTGCATTGTCAAAATCTTCAAAGTACATTTTTGTCGTATTTAAATTTCTCTTACAAAGATAAAATTATTTTTTGTGCACAAAAATCTATCTTTGTAAAATATTATTAAATAATTTTTTTATGATTAGTAGAAGATTGATTCGTGTTAAAGTTTTTAAGGTTTTATTCAGCAGGATTAACTCCGGTTCTGACTCAATTTCCGGAGCCGAGAAAGAGTTGCTGATAAGTTGTGATAAAACTCTGGAGTTATACTACTTCCTGTTATCTCTTCCGATAGCCCTTAAAAAGGTAGCCGAAGCAAAAATTGAAACTGGTTTTAAAAAATTTCAACCAACTGCCGAGGAATCAAAGCCCAACCGCAAATTTGTCGATAACCAGTATATTCAAAAGCTGGAATCCAATGAACCACTTGTGAAATTTTGCGAAAGCAACGGCCAGTTCTGGATGGAGAACGAGGCATTTGTCAAAAAACTTTTTGCAGTTCTTGTTCAGAGGGACTATTATATCGAGTATATGAATGCCAGTACATCAAGCTTTGAAGAAGACCTTAAGCTTGTTGTAAATATTTTTGAAACAGAACTTGACGAAAATGAAGATTTTTACACTATTCTTGAAGATAGCAACCTATACTGGATAGATGATCTGGCGTTTGTTATAAACATTATCCTCAAGAAGTTGTCTGTGCAGAAGCTCAATACCAGAATAACGCATCCTCAGGTATTTATTAAGGATGAGGACAAGGAATATGCATTAAGGCTACTTACACAGGCTATGATAAACTATGATGAGTATATTGAGCTGATGAACAAATATGTCTTAAACTGGGATCCCGACCGCCTGGCAGCAACCGATACATCTCTTATTGTACTTGGTATTACAGAGGCAATATGTTTTCCGAATATTCCGTTAAAGGTGACAATAAACGAATATGTAGAGCTTGCCAAATACTACAGTACGCCAAACAGTAAGGTGTTTGTGAACGGCATCTTAGACAAAATTTTACTTGGACTACAAAGGGATGGTAAAATTGAAAAATCGGGCAGAGGTTTGGTAGGCTCAATAGAATAGTTAATTTTGTATAAATTTTAATATAGAATAAGATGAATTTTCTTGTATTTCTTCAACAACCGGCAGCAGCCGGAGCAGGGAACTGGAGTTTCCTAGTAATGATGGGCTTAATCTTTGTGGTTATGTACTTTTTCATGATTCGTCCTCAACAGAAGAAACAGAAAGAGCTCGTTAAGTTCCGCAACAGTCTTCAGAAAGGAGATAAGGTAATTACAATGGGGGGTATCTACGGAGTTATAGTGGATGTAAAAGAACAATATGTACTAGTAGAGGTAGATAGCAATGTTAAACTTAGAGTAGATAAATCTTCACTTGTAAAAGACGTTTCGGATATTCAGAACAGCAAATAGTTTTTGCTTTATGATAAAGCTCAGAAAACTAAAAATTTCTTATGAAAGAGGCAGACAAGTATTACTTTTTTTGTTCTGCCTCTTTCTTGCTTTTATCATATGGTCAATACACAAACTATCTGCCGATTACAGTACATACCTCACATACAGGGTGCATCTCTCTACTAATCTTCAGGGTAGGGCCTCTGATGCATTCTCAAATAATCTTCTCACTTTAAAGGGCAGATCAAGTGGATTTTACATACTACAGCAGAGGTACATTAAAGGCGAAGAATCTATTTATATTCAGGTTAACCGTCGGTTATTGAAAGCAAATTCTTCTTCTGATGAATACTTTGTACTGAGTTCAGATATAAGAGACAAGCTTGGCGAAAGCTTCGGAGAAAATCTGGAGATTGAGAATTTTTCTGTAGACACGCTTTTTTTTAATTTTCCAAGACAGATAAATAAAAAGGTTGCAATTGCCTCAAAATATGCGGCTTCTTATAAAAGTCAGCATATGGCAACAGGAAAGATAAAATTCAATCCCGATGTTATCACAATCTATGGTGATTATTCGTTGATTGATAAAATTGATTCCATCTATACCATACCTCAAAGGTTCCATAATCTTGAGGAAAGTATTAACGGAGTCGTTGATTTGGAAGATATCCCCGGGATTCGGTTATCTCAGAAGGAGGTATATTATACTCTTGAGATAGAAAGATATGTAGAGAAGAGCATTATGGTGAGAGCCAAGGTTATAAATACACCTGAAGATAAGGAGATTGGCCTGTTCCCGGAAGAGGTTAAGATGACATATCGGGTACCATTGAGCTATTCACAAATCATGGAGAAGGAGAAGTTCGTCGCCATAATTGACTATCAGGAGGTGCTGAATTCAATTAACTCATTTGTGGAACCAAAATTGTCGGAGATACCAAAAGAAATTCTATCCTTAGAATTTGAGCCAAAATTTGTCGAATGCAGAATTATACAAAAAATCAAATAGATAGTTAAAATGTTCTGTTTTGCTTGTACAGGAGGTATCGGTACCGGAAAATCCTATGTGGTGAAAATATTTTCTGCACTGGGGATTCCTGCCTATATTGCCGACGACAGGGCAAAAGAGTTGTATAAAATCGATAGGAATTTGTTAGACAGGCTGGTAGAGTTGCTGGGAGATAATATTGTTGTAGATGGAGTGCTCCAGAAAAGCGTAATGGCAGGTATTATTTTTTCCAATAAGGAACTTTTGATGAAGGTTAACCAGATTGTTCATCCAAGGTTACTGGAAGATTTCTATGAATGGAGAGATGAACAGGAGAAGAGAGGCGTGGATATGATTGTTTATGAGTCTGCAATTTTTCTGGAAACACCAACATTCCGCTCAATAGCAGATAAGGTGATAGTTGTAACTGCCCCGGTGGATGTCAGGATAAGACGAGTGATAAAGAGAGACAATTTAGAAGAAAAACTGGTTAAACAGAGAATCAATAAACAGTGGAGCGACGAAAAACGCTTGGAAATGGCCGATTTCGTTATATTTGCAGACGGAAAAAGAGCTGTGTTACCACAGATTCTGCGGATAATAGATGAAGTGAAAAAGAGTTAATTACAAATATTTATGGGTTACGGAAAATGGATTACGGGTGCAGTGGGATGGGCACTTGGGGGACCAATCGGAGGTATATTAGGCTTTGCAGTAGCTGCTTTTCTTGAAGGAAACAGTGAGCATGTAACCGGTACCCCTTATACAAAAACAGAGGAGCGAAACAGTTTCCTTGTATCGCTGCTGGTACTTTCGTCATCTGTCATGAAAGCAGACGGAAGAGTTATGAAATCTGAACTAGACTTTGTCAAAAAGTTTATAGCTCAGAATTTTGGTCAGGAGGCAGCAACAGAGTCGGCCCGGCTTTTAAAAGACATACTAACCAAGGATGTTGACATTATATCTGTAGGAGCCCAGATAAAAGGATATATGAACCCTGAAGCGAGGATCCAGCTTCTTCATTTTCTTACAGGAATAGCACTTGCAGACGGTACGGTCAGCAGCGATGAGCTTGTTGTACTAAGGAAAATTGCACTTGCACTTGGTATAAGCCACAATGAGAGCGAATCGGTCTTTGCAATGTTCGATAAAGGCATTGACGCAGCATATCAGGTACTGGAAATTGATAAGAATGCGACTGACGAAGAGGTTAAAAAGGCATACAAGAAGCTTGCTATAAAGCATCATCCCGATAAAGTCTCAAGTCTGGGCAGCGATGTCCAGAAGGCGGCCGAGGAGAGGTTCAAAAGCATTGCAGAGGCATATGAAAAAATTAAAAAAGATCGTGGGATTGTTTAATTAAAA
>Ga0074195_1003646_pt1 | contig 14006 bp, 7 predicted proteins | sample EPASupsiteHSE623_FD_64525 | JGI IMG/M metagenome (GOLD analysis project Ga0074195, IMG submission 64525) | Bioremediated contaminated groundwater from EPA Superfund site, New Mexico - Sample HSE6-23 | ecosystem: Environmental > Aquatic > Deep subsurface > Groundwater > Contaminated ...
TGAACCGAGCGTAACCATCCTTGCACAGGGTCGGCTTGTCATCGATACCGAAGTACGCCTGCTCGATGTCATTTCCGCGTTCGTCGTACTTCGTTGTGACCCGAGCGTAACCATCCTTGTGCAGTGTCGGCTTTCCATCGGTACCGAAGTATGCCCACTCGATGCCATTCCCGCGTTCGTCGTGCTTCGTTGTGAACCGAGCGTAACCATCCTTGCACAGTGTCGGCTTACCGTCGATTCCGAAGTATGCCCACTCGATGCCATTCCCGCGTTCGTCATATTTGGCTGTGAACCGAGCGTAACCATCCTTGCTCAGGGTGGGCTTTCCTTCGGTGCCGAAATATCCCTGCTCGATCGTGTTGCCGCGTTCGTCGTACCTGGCTGTGAACCGAGCGTAACCATCCTTGCACAGGGTCGGCTTGTCATCGATACCGAAGTACGCCTGCTCGATGTCATTTCCGCGTTCGTCGTACTTCGTTGTGACCCGAGCGTAACCATCCTTGTGCAATGTCGGCTTTCCATCGGTACCGAAGCAGGCCCACTCGACGGTATTCCCCCGTTCGTCGTACTTCTTGGTGGTCCGTGCGTAGCCGTCCTTGCCCAGGATCAGCTTGTCGTCGGTGCCGAAGTACGCCCACTCGATGCCATTTCCGCGCTCGTCGAACTTGGCTGTGAACCGAGCGTAGCCGTCCTTGTACAGGGTCGCCTTGCCATCGATGCCGAAGTACGCCTGCTCAATCAGGTTGCCTCGTTCGTCGTACCTCGATGTCCACCGCGCAACGCCCTCTTTGTGCAGTGTCGGCTTGCCGTCGATGCCGAACCATGCCACCTCGATCCGGTTTCCGCGTTCGTCATACCTCGCTGTACTCCGGGCGGTGCCCTCCTTGTCCAGTGTCGGCTTGCCATCGATGCCAAACTCCTCCTCCTCAATCAGGTTTCCGCGCTCGTCGTACTTCCGTGTGCACCGCGCGTAGCCCTCTGGCCCCGGGATCGGCCTCCCTTGGAGGTCCTCATGCCGAAGCTCGATCTTGTCTCCGACCTCCGCATAGACATAGCGAACAGCAGCCTGCCCCCCGCGGCTGGCTTGCGGCTGACCGTCGAGGCCCAGCGAGATCCTCGCAACCATCCGGCCTCGTTTGTCAAACTCCTGACGATACCCAAAGTGGCCCTGCTTGTCCGGACGAGGAAGGCCGCTGGGCCCGAGGAACCGGATCTCACCGGGCCATCCCTCAGCGGTCCAGCTCACCTGCACATGCGACGCTCCGGAGCCTGCACGTGCCAGCGGAAGCCCTGCCCTGTCCGCGTACTTCAGGAGATCTTCAGCGTCGAACTTTAACGTCCAGAGGAACTTACCCGTGGGGCTATAGGCCAGGGCTGTAGTCGGTCGTCCGGCCTCGTCATAGGTAAAATCCATCCTGGATTCTCGGCCTGTGTCTTCGAGAAGCTCGGTGCCCGTGTCTTCAAGAAACCCCGGGAACTTGGCTCGAGCCGTGGGAGACCCAGCCGAGTTGACGATCTCGGCCCGCCGAACACGACCGTCCTTGGTCAGGATCCGGAAGCTAGACTCGCGGTAACGCTTCTCCCAAAACGAAACAGGAAACAACCCCTCAGGAACGCCCCGCCTCATCACGCACATGGCGTAGTAGTCGGTATGCTCACGCAGGTGGGCATTCCAGTACCAGCCGAACATCAGGACCGCCACCATGGAAACAAAGAAAAGCGCATTCCTGAGCGCGTGCTGACGGAGTCTGCGGACCACACGAGAGATGGGACCCGGAGGACGGACCAGAACAGGCTCCCCTGCCAGAAATCGCCCGAGTTCCTGAGCCACTTCCAGAGCCGTCTCATAACGACGGGCCGGCTTCTTCTCCACGCACTTCATCACGATCGCTTCGAGATCTCGCGGCACGCTCGGGTTGTATGTCGAGATCGGCTCCATATCTTCAAGCTGGATGTCCTGCATCAGTTCGGGGATCGGCTTGTCCTCTGTGGCGTGGTACGCAGGCCGAAGCGTAAGCAGCTCCCAGAGAGTCACGCCAAGGCTGTAGACGTCGCTACGCCGATCGAGCTTGCCAACGCCGAGCACCTGCTCCGGGCTCGCGTACCGCACGGTGCCTACGAACTGTCTGGTCTTGGTCAGGCTTTCCTGGGCATCCTGCAGCTTGGCCAGACCCAGGTCCATCAGCACCGCCATCGAGCCGTCCGGCGCCACCATGATGTTCCCAGGCTTGATGTCCCGGTGCACCACGCCCGACTCGTTGAGCGCGTGGACAGCGTCAGCGACCTGTCGGATCAGCGTGACCACTTGGCGAACGTACGAGGGCGCCAGCAGGGAGGAGGAAGAAAAAGCAAAACCCAGCCGCGCTTCGTGAAACGGCTTCGGCTTTCCAACAGAGCCTGAGGAGGGGGTTGTGATGGGAACTTCGGACGTTCTGGCCCGTTCGCACGCTTGACTCAGGGAGTCTCGCCAGTCTGTGACGCTCAGGCACGAGGCGCTGCTGCCACTGCAGCTCTGAAGATAGCCACAGACCTCGGACAAGGTCGCACCCTCGAGAATCTCCATCGCGTAGTAGATCTGGTTTGCTTCCGCTCCGGAGGAGTAGACCTTGACGAGGTTGGGATGATCCACGCGTCCCAGGACCTGGATCTCCCTCGAAAACCGCTCTTCTGCCACCACATTGCCGGTCCGTGACAGGCATTTCAACGCCACCTGGCGCGCCAGTGACGGCTGCCAGGCTCGGTACACCACACCCATCCCGCCCTGGCCCAGCTTGCTCAAAAGCTCGAACTCTCCGATGCGGTTCCCACCCTGGGAGGTGTCCTTGAAATTGGAGGTCGGGTGGAGACTCTGGTGCGTCTCGACAAGGACCCGGGTGAACTCCTCAGCGGTCGCAAACCGCTTCTCCGGTTGTTTCTCCAGAGCACGGGCCATGATCGGTTCGAGGCACGTTGAAAGATCGCTCTTGAGGGTTCGGATCTTGGGAGGGGCCTCCCGCTGGTGCTGATACAGATAATCCGCGAGGTTGGGCCCGACAAAGGGCGTCTGACCCGTGAGCATTTCGAAGAGAATCACACCCATTGAGTAGAGGTCCGCCGGAGGGCCGGCAGGCTCTCCACGGCACTGTTCCGGGCTCATGTACTGGAGCGCGCCAAGGCCGACCTTGTCCACGCTTTGACCGGAGAGGCGTAGCGAGTCCCTGGCCAACCCAAAGTCCGCGACCTTCGGATGACCGCCTTTGGTGATGAGGATGTTGTCGGGTTTCAAGTCACGGTGGATAATGTTGACCTCGTGCGCGACTCTGAGCCCGTCCAGGATCTGGCTTGCGAGCATCAACGCATCCGCGGCTGAAAACGCTCCCATCCTCTTGAGACGCAAGCGCAGGGACTCTCCGTTGACGAATTCGGAGACGATGTAGGGCAGATCTTCGTCGGTGCCGACATCGTGAATGGCCACGATGTTCGGATGGTTGAGCCCTGCGAGGATCTTGGCTTCTTTGGTGAATTGTCTGATCTGATCGGGGCTGAGGTCGTCGCCTTTGATGATCTTCACGGCAACCAGGCGCTCCAGCTTCACCTGGCGCATCAGATAGACGATCCCCATACTCCCTTTCCCAAGCAGGCGCACCGGTTCGTAGCTTGCCAGGAAACCGCTCGAGAACGGGAGCGCGGACTTCAAGACCTCTGCAGGGTCCGGCAGGTATCGTGCCGGAGTTGTGGCGGGGTGACGATCGATCTCCTCGTGGGCTTTACCGTTTTTCGAGGTCTCGATGCGGGGATTCGATGGGTTGGTGGTCATCGGACATCCTCCTGGTATTCTGGTTGACCCGGATTACCCTTGAACCGCCGCTCTGAAACAGCACGACGACTGAAGTGCTGACTCGTGAGGGTCCTTGGGCTGGTGAGGAGCGCGGACAGTGGTGCCAGGTCAGGCTCGTTCTGCGCGAAAACGATGTCCTCGCAGGGGCACTCGAGCCGACGGGATGGAGCCGGGTCCTCCACGCGGATGGCGTTTTTTCTGGCTTGGAAGGAAGAAGAGGAGACAGAAACAAAGGACAAGGTGTGGGTACCCCCTGAGGCGTGAACCGCCCAAGACTAATCCAGGTCGCTCGAATTCTCAAGAACCTGATTTCCCCACCAAAGGGGTCCTCATCCCCATGGTAGAATATCTATCGTCTTTTGATAGCCCCGCATCCGCTGGGGCCTCCGGCCACTAACACCGGGAGATCGGTTGTGTACGTTTTGTGGGCCAACACCCGGACGTTCGCACTCACCTGGTTCTGGTCACTCGTCGGTGCCGTGCTCTGCATGATCCCGCTGATCGCCGTGAGCCGATTGCGAGGGAGTGGGTTGGCCCGGGAACTGTCTGCGGTCGACACGGCTGCGATTGCGCTTCTCGGCGTTGTCCTGGTGGGTGATACATCTCGAAGACTGAGCTGGCTCTATGAGGCACTCCCCCTTTTGCCGCTTTTCGGTCTCGCGGATCTGGCCATCGGCCGGTTGCCCAGATCTTGGCTGCCTCTTTCTCCGATCGACTACCTCGGTATCAACGCCTGTCTTGGTCTGCTCGTGGGCCGATTCTTTCCTGACCGCTCCGGGCGGCGCGCGGCCATCGGCTTCTCCTTACTCTTGACGTACATGTTGACTCGTTGGGCCGGATACCGGCTCGTCCTGACCGGCCTTCATTCGGTCGCGGCGCCCAGGCTCCGCTGGGATTTGTTGGGGTTCACACTTGCAGACGGAGTCCTTTTCTGTGCCGTTGCCGAGGGTGTCGGGCGTTGGATTCTCAAGAGGCGCTCGAAAGCGGCAACGCCCTGCGCTGAACCAGATAGAGAAGAGTCGAGCCGACCAGGAAGCAGATAGTCAGAAGGTGTTGGACCGGCGCGAGCTCCCCGATCTTTATCATCTCCGCCGCGATGGACGTGATCGCTGTGAGTCCGACCCAAGCCGTGAGCGTATTGAGGCTTCCAAACACGGTCTTGTTCTCGGCCGTGGGGAAGATCCGGGGCAACGCGATGATCAGGGTCGTGCTGTAGATGCGGTCGAGGATCATGAAGACGGTGATGAGAGCGACTGTGATCTTGAGCTCCAGCCGCCCGGAGATGAAGGCCGGAAACAGTATCCCGGAGATCACGAGACTACCGAGGAAGAGTCTCTTGTCTCCGACCAATCGGATGAGCTTGGGGACGACGAAATTCACGAGAGCCTCGCCCAAACCGATGAAGAACAGCGCAGAGCTGATCGTCAGCAAGGTCAGCTCGTAGTGCTCGATGAACCAGATGCCGGATACGGAGTAGAACCCGAAATAGCACATCCTGTTGATCGTCAATCCCACGTAGAACGTGGCGGCGTTGGGCACGCGGAAGGCGTTCACGTAATCCGAAAAGAGCCGGGTGAGAGTCAACCCCTTCTTCGACTCCCGGTCCATCCGGCCCACCTCCAGGGCGAGAAGCGCTCCGAACACGAAGATGCACAAGCCGAACAGGACGAATGGGGCCTGCCAAGAGCTCTTGGTGGCTATGATGCCCGCCAGGGGAACCCCGATGGCGGTCGCGAGCGGCCTCGCGGACATCAGTACCGTGACCATGGCCGGGTAGTAGTCCTTTGAGACTCCGTAGTAGGTCATCCACCACATGCAGGAGGCGAAGACTCCGGAGGAAACGCCGAATACGAATCGAAAGACCAGGGCCAGGAAGAGCTTGCCGGACAGGAGAAACCCAGCCAGTGAAACGACCAGGCCGATCGTACAGAGAGTCAGGAGACGGGCAACGTTGCAGCTTGCCGTCAGCGTCGGGCCGATCAGCACACCCCCGATGATACCGGTGGTACAGGCGGAAATGAGATGGAGCACTTCATTCATCGGCACGCCGAAATGGTGGCCGATTTCGCGGACCATCGGTGATATGGCGCTGTCCGTGGAACAAAAGGCGAAGATGACCAGAAAAGAGGCCACAATGGCCCGTTTCTGCTGTGTATCGGACAGCTGGGTCTCTTTCCTGTCGTTCACCGGTGACTCCGCAACGCTCTCCGCAACCGTCAATTCATGGGAATTGCAGTATAGAGCATCGTTTCGGTCCATCGTTTCGGTCTATTCTCTCCTCTTCGCGGCCCTCTCGAAAAGGATTCGCCCTTCCGGCCGGTAGTCAACGGGTGACTTCGCCTTGAGCATCTTCACCATCAACTCGCGGATCGATCCTTTGACGGAGCGATAGGGCGCGGTGATCGAGTCGGCGCGACTTAAGGCGAAATCGGTGATGGCCAGAGTGTAGTTGCTCTTCGGATCGACCGGCTTTCCGGCCACGAGCAGTTCGATGAGTTCAGCACCTCCGGCTTCGAGCTCCCTCGCCCTGTAACTCATGCCCGAAACCTGGTAGGTGTACGAATGCTTCAGCCCGGCCGCGATGAACTCGATGAGCTTGCTTCCGGTGACTTCGATCATTGTGATCGAGTTGTCGAAAGGGAGCGCTTGCATGAGGTCTTTCAGCGTCACATCTCCTCCCGGGAGCTCGTCTTGAATGGCGCCACTGTTGATGAGCGCCACCTGTGCCCCGGTGAGAAGTCGCATGCCGTCGGTGAGAAAGTCCCCGAAGGTCGATTCCTCCCTCCACCCTTTCGTGAGAGGTCGAGTGAGTGTGCCCAGTCTCTCTCTGAATGTGGAGTGCACCTGGGACTTGAAGTCGTTGAGAACCCGCTCGACGTCGGGATCGGCTGGTGAAGACTCGGGACCCACCACCTCCGTGGAGAAGAGGTGTCTCACCAAGCGTTTTGAGGAATCGAAGGTCAGCTCGGCGACTTTGAGACGGGACCCCCTGTTGTCGCTGGGAAGACCGCTGACGAGTGTGTTCCCCCAAGAGTCGTTGGAGGATCCGTCTTCGGTGTAGTCGATCCCCAAGAGGAGATCGACCGTCGAAGACGAGATCGCCGCTTTCACTTCGGAAGGCGGGGAATCCACGGGGATCTTCGCGAGAAGGACGACCCAATCGACACCGCCGCGCTTCAGTTCCGCGGCCCTCTTGAGGATGAGGGTGAGGTCGGGTTGGACAGAGACCTGGGCCACCGTGTCAGGGGCGCAGAGCTGCTTGAGATTGGGGGGGCTGTATCCCAGGAAACCCACTTTTATTCCGGCTCTCTGAACGACCAGTTCCCTCTTCACCCTGGACATGAGAACCGTGTCGGCAAAGCTGAGGTTGGATGACAGATAGTCGAATTTGGCCTGGTTGGTGCGAGCTCTGAAAATCTCGGTACCGAATGTAAACTCGACGTTGGAGACTAGGGCGCAGCTGTAGGGAAGCTGATTCATCATTTCGACCATCATTTGGCCGCGGGACAGGTAGGCCTCGACACTTCCGCTGAGATGGTTGCCAAGATCCACCAAAAGGGTGGCTCCTCCGGAGGCCAGGCTGGATCGTAAGATCTGGCGGCATCGACCGACCAGGTGGGCCATTCCTCCCAGAGCACGGTTGCGGTTCCGCGTGTAGCGGCGCGTGTAGGGTGAGAGATTGCCCTTCATGAATCCCGTTGCCAGAAGAGTCAGCTTCCGCTCTCGAAAAGAGGGCTCTCCACAGCCTGTGATCGACGCCAGGATCGCGAGTGCGATCAGGATCGCGTTTGCTTGCCTGAAGTTCATGTCGAGGATCCCCACGATTCATGGAGCCCAAGCACAGGCTCCGGCGATAGGAGTCTGTCGGGTTTTCGTCCGGCAATGCTCCAGTCCGGAGCCTGGACTCCGGACTTCAGACTGGAGACGGTTGGAATTTTACTCCGACAGGCTCATAGGGGAGATCGTTGTCGGAGGTTCGTTTTTGGTCGGTCGGAGCGATCCCACTGTCCGGCGTCGGCGGACTCAAAGAACCTATCCGATCTTCAGTTTCCCTCTGTTCTCTTGACGATCTCAGTCTTGAGGGATTCGTACTCTTTAGTCAAGGTCTCGTATTTGTCTTTCTCCGCTCCGGCTTTCTTTCGTTCGTTCTGAATGGCCGTCAGTTTTCTCGTCAGGAGATCACGGAGCGAGACCAGGTCGGAATCTCTGGATTCTTTGATGAAAGCCCGGAAAATCTTGAGATTGTGGATGCGATCGGTCGGTTCGTCGCTGCGCGAGGGGAGGGCTCCCAAGAGCCCCTCGGTGATGATGCGGAAGTTATCGTGGTGGTCCTTCCGACTCCCTGGGCTATCGTACTGGTACACGACCTCGTCGAGCCAAAACTTCAGACCTGCTCGCTCGACGTCGCTGCCTTTCCTCATCTTGGTGCCTTCGACCCTGAGAACCTTGCTCGGCTTCTCACCCGTGAAGCTTCCCAGAGCGCCGCCACACACCTCTACGAGCTGAACGCCGTCCAAGAGTCTGATATCCCAGAGCTTGTGAGCTTCCCCAATTTTGTAGGCCTCGGTTTTGGGGTACTCGTTCTCGACTCGCCTCTCGCAGTAAAGACAGTAGTCGGTGCCGATGAAGATGCGGTCTCCACTGGAGCTCAGTCGGGTCAGGTCAACCCGTTCGCGTGGCGCGTTCGTAAGGTGTACGAATCGGCACACTTCCGACAGGGTTCCTTCGTTCATCTCGAGAACGATGTTCATTCCCTCGGAGAGAAGGAGGGTCCCCGAGAGAGTCCGTGCGTGAACCTGGGAAACCCCCGCCATCAGTCCCAGCAGCACGATCCAGAATCCACCGAGAGTCCAACATCTAGAGAAACCCATATGAATGTCTCGCCCGAAGGCCGGTCACGAGGATTTTGTCGTCGATTCCGCGCATCAAAGCCAGGTTCTTGAACGCGATTCCCAAACGTCATTTGATGGGCACATAGAGAAGTCTAGGGAGAGGAGGCGGGCGCGTCAATCCACCCCGGCACCCCAGATCCCCTTCTGCGCCCCGTCTGCGGAGTCAGAGATCGAAGCCGCTCTTCTTAGGTGAAGGATTTTGGGCACGAGGGGGAGGGCTCTTGATGGGGCTCGACACACGGTGATATTGAGCCGTCAGTCCTGGGGGGACTGGGGAAATTCTCCCGCCCATGATGTCCGACTCGCCCAAATTCCGGCTACCGGATCGACGGGTCAGTCCCTTGATTCGGTCAATGGGTCATGGAAGTCGAAGCGTCTTCGTTGGGATGGCGGGGCGTTCGAAAATGCGATGGAATCAGGTCTCAGTGCCATATCTCCGCGTAACAACCAGCTCGAATCCATGACGTCCGGTGGATTTCTTGGGATAATCATGTCTTCCTGGCCAAGGTTTTGCTGAGGTAAGGTCTGTGAGTGAGCTCTGTAGGCAACTGGGAGCCGTCAGGGACTCGAAGATCGAGGTGAATTATGAACGGCAGTCTCACGAAGACCTTGACCAACGCCGCGTCAATGGCCACATCGGCCATCGAATCAGTGGCCGATTTGGTCGTGCGAACGGTCTCCGCTGTGCTGGCCAACGACCTGGTTTTGTTTTTCCTGTCGGGCGTGGCTTTCATCTGGCTCATCCGTCACTAATATCCACACAAGAAAACTCCCGGGTGATCTTCCCAGATTGGGGCGAAATCTCCCGGGAGGTTTGTCCCAACGGTGGCCGGGACAAGAGGGTACCTGTTGTTGTGGGCGGCTATCCGGGCAACCGGTAGAGCTTGCCGTCCTTGGTGACCCTGGCATCGTCGACCAGTTCCTGGATGTCCTTGCGGAGGGACTGCCACTTCTGATTCAGCGCTGAAGCCAGCTCGAACAGAGTCTGATCCGTGGCTTCGGTCAAACGCTGCAGGATGGCGTCCTTGAAAGAGCCGGTCGTCCGTCTCTGCAGGTCAGCCAGTCCCTCGGTCCGGGCCTGTTGCCGCCTCATGCTGTTGTAGTGATTGTTGCAAAGCCCCTTGGCGTAATGCGGGTCATCGCAGTCTTCGACGGTACAGGTCTCGTGGACTCGACGTCGAGTCGCGCGCACCACCTCACCGGACGTGGCCAGGAGTGGATAGAACCGCCCGTTTTTCTCGCTGACGAGGCCTTTCGCTGCCAGTTTCTGGATCGTTGGGATCAGCTTCTCCCGGGCGACCCCCGATTGTCTGGTCAGGTCGGCGCTGTTGATGCCGTCGGGGAAATGGGCAATGATCGCATGGAGCTTCCGTGAGCTCACCTTGCCCGTCGGGGTAAAGGCCGTCGTTGGAAACTCCGGCAAATGACTGGGATGCGACCGGCCCAACGGCGCTGATCGAATCGTGAACGTCGCAGAACCTCGAGCTCCCCTGCGGCCCGTAGACCGCGTTGCCGTGATGGTGATTCGTTCCCTTCCGTCGTCGATGGTAATTCCGCTGTCCAACAGGGTGAGGAAGAGCCTGGACAAGCTCTTCGATGCAGTCATTGTCAATCAATTCCTTTCCGGCCGGTGAGCGTTCTCTCGGCGATCTCTTAACGGAACTCGCCGGAATGAAAAACACCATATCATGATGAGATCTCATGATACAAACAAAAAGGCATGTGCCACTCGTCCCTCTTCAAGGGGGCATGGCAGTCTCTTCAGGTCGGTCCGTGCTTTCATCGAGAAGCTCGATGTTATGGATAAATGTGGATAAACTCGGAGCCTGAAGGACTCGCCAAGTGCCTGTCGGTCTTTCTTCTCACCACGCGAAGGATCGCGGGCGTTTTAATCCGAATATAAAACAAACCCGCCCACTCCGCGCGACGCGCATCGAATGGGCCGGGTTGACCTGCGATGGAGAAGGGGTCGCCGCTACTTTGCGCTGGGCGATTTGGCCTTCGTGGCGCTTGGCGCGCCCTTGTTGAGCTGGAGCTTCAGTCGAGATTTCTTTCGTGAAGCGGCATTCTTGTGGATGACACCCTTGGCCGCTGCCCGGTCGAAGAGCTTGGTGGTGCTCTTGTAAAGGGTCTCTGCCAGCTCCTTGTCCCCCGCTGCGATGGCGGTCTGGAACTTCTTGCCCTCGGTCTTGAGGCGGGTCTTCGTGGCCTGATTCTTGAGAGCTTTGCGCTGGCTCTGGCGGGCCCGCTTCTTCGCATCGCGGTGTTCGACTGGCATGACTTCTCCTTGTCTTCGCTAAAGAGTTAAGATATCGAAACGAATGCGACGTCATCGTCGCCCATTCATCAATGGTGATGTTGGCGAAGTATAGGGCGATGGGACCGCATTTGCAAGCGTCTTGTGAGGCCCTGATCCCCCATCTGCGCCCTGGTCTGCACACTCGTCTGCTGCGTCAGAACCGGTCGTTGGTCCTTGATGTCGGGCAAGGAGTCAGGCAAGGTCGGGCTAAGGAGTCAGGCAAGGGGAGTAGAAAGGGCAGGTCTCCTGTGCTATATTCGGCCGGGTTTCGGGGGTAAGAGAATCGGGAATGGGGATGAGCATCCATGACAACCGAAGAGCGTTCCTCCAACAAAAAGACGACCGGCTACGACTATGAGACTCTTCAGAGGAAGTGGCCCGCGCGCTGGTCGGAGATGAACCTCTATCGAACCCAGACCGATCCTCGGCGACCCAAGTTCTACTGCCTGGATTTCTTTCCCTACCCGTCCGGCAGCGGACTTTCCGTCGGCCACCTGAGGAATTACGTTCCGACCGACGTGGTCTCCAGATACAAGTCGATGAGGGGGTTCAATGTCCTTCACCCCATGGGATGGGACGCGTTCGGTCTCCCGGCGGAGAATTTCGCGCTCAGGCGAGGCGTGCATCCAAGGAATTCGACGGAAGAAAACGTCACCAACTACAAGAGGCAGATGGGCTTGGTGGAGGTGTGCTACGACTGGGAGAAGGAGATCAATTCCTCCTCGCCCGAGTACTACCGATGGACTCAATGGTTCTTCCTTCTTCTGTTCGAAAGAGGCCTCGCCTACCAGGCCGAGGGCCAGCAGTGGTGGTGTCCGGAATGCATGACCATCCTCGCCAACGAGCAGGTTGAGGACGGGCGCTGCTGGAGACACACGGAAACCTTCGTGACCAAGAAGTCTCTCAAGCAGTGGTACTTCAAGATCACCGACTACGCTGAGCCGCTCATCAAAGACCTCGAGACCATCCGCTGGCCCGACCACATCCGCAAGATGCAGCTCAACTGGATCGGCCGTTCCGAAGGGTGCGAGGTCGTTTTCAAGGGAATCTGTCCCGATGGGAATCCGGTCGACCTTCCCATCTTCACGACCCGTGTCGACACAATCTTCGGTGTGACGTATATGGTTCTCGCTCCGGAGCACCCCCTTGTCGAGCGGCTGACCATGCCGGAACAGCGACAGGCTGTCGATCTCTACTTGGAGGAAGCCAAGCGAAAGAGCGAGATCGACCGGACTGCGCTGGAGAAGGAGAAATCGGGAGTTCCTCTGGGATCCTACGCCCTCAATCCCGTTTCCGGAGAGAAGCTGCCGATCTGGATCGGCGACTATGTCTTGGCCTCTTATGGAACCGGGGCCGTGATGGCGGTGCCCGCGCATGACACCCGGGATTTCGCGTTCGCCAAAAGATACGGCCTGCCGATCCGCGAGGTCATTTTGCCCGCTGGGAATCTGAAGCGAGACCAGGCCGAGAATCGGTACAGTCTTCCAGACTCCCTCGAGGAGTCGGAAATGAGCGAAGCCTTCGTCGACTACGGCGTCATGGTTCGCTCCGGTGATTTTTCCGGGCTGGGATCGAAGGAGGCTCTGCCGATTCTGGGGGAGTTCCTCGAGAAGAACGGGGCTGGGCGTCTCAAGATCAACTACAAGTTCCGCGATTGGCTGATTTCAAGGCAAAGGTACTGGGGAGCTCCGATACCGATCGTGCATTGCCCTGACTGCGGAGCTGTTCCGGTTCCGAAGGATCAATTGCCGGTCATTCTGCCTGATATGAAGGAGTTCAAACCATCCGGAACGGGCCGCTCACCTCTGGCCAATGTGGAGTCCTTCGTGAAGACACCCTGTCCCAAATGTGGTGGTCCGGGAGAGCGCGAGACCGACACGATGGACGGGTTCGCCTGCTCTTCGTGGTACTTCCTCAGGTTCCCTGACCCGACGTTCACGAAAGGGCCTTTCAATCCTGAAGCTGTTCGCGATTGGCTCCCGGTCGATCTCTACGTGGGAGGGGCAGAGCATGCGGTGATGCACCTTCTGTACGCGCGTTTCTGGACGAAGGTCATGCACGACGCCGGGCTCATTCACTTCCGGGAGCCCTTCACCGAGCTGCGTAACCAGGGCATGCTCCTGGGGTCTGACGGCTCGAAGATGTCCAAGTCCCGTGGCAACGTGGTCACTCCGGACGAGGTCGTCGTCAAGTATGGTGCCGACACGGTTCGGGCCTACATTCTCTTTCTCGGGAGTTTCGAGTCGGAGGTGCCCTGGTCGGACGAAGCGATCTCAGGGGTCTTCCGCTTCATGCACCGGGTCTACGATCTGTTCAGTCGCTTCCCTCCGGGGTTCGACGGCGTTCAAGACGAGAGTTCTCTGCTCGATCCGAAGCTGCGGAAGGAGCTCAGGTACTGGACTCACAAGACGCTCAAGAAGGTCTCGGAAGATATCGAAGGGTTCTCGTTCAACACGGCCGTTGCCGCTCTGATGGAGTTCTACAACAAGCTCCAATCGTTGGCCGGAGCGCCCCATGTCGTCGCGACCGAGACCTGGACGGACGCAATCAGGACCTTCCTGAAGATGCTCGCTCCCATTGCGCCGTTCCTCGCTGAGGAGCTGTGGGAGAAGTTGGGCTTTACTCGCGAAGGTCTGACCGTCCACCGCCAATCCTGGCCCGTCTACGATCCTGCGGCTCTGGTGACCGAGGAGATCACCTATCCGGTGCAGGTCAACGGCAAGATTCGGGACAAGATCACTGTTCCGGCGGATCTGAAGGACTCCGAGCTCAAAGACCGAGTGTTGTCGAGTCCCAAGGTTCAGCCGTGGCTCGAGGGCAAGACCGTGAAAAATTTCATCGTCGTGCCCCGTCGTCTTGTGAGCATCGTCGTCGGCTAGGAGTCTTGTCGGACGAAGGGGGGGGGGGGGGGGGCCCCCCGGGCCCCCACAACCCCCCACACCATCAAACCCCCCCCCCCCAAAACACATCTTCCCCCGGGGGGCCACCGAGCCCGGGC
>Ga0074195_1003647_pt1 | contig 14006 bp, 10 predicted proteins | sample EPASupsiteHSE623_FD_64525 | JGI IMG/M metagenome (GOLD analysis project Ga0074195, IMG submission 64525) | Bioremediated contaminated groundwater from EPA Superfund site, New Mexico - Sample HSE6-23 | ecosystem: Environmental > Aquatic > Deep subsurface > Groundwater > Contaminated ...
TGACAAATTTGCCTGTAATGGTCTGTTTACTGAGTCTTTTACAGCAATATGCAAAGTAACTTTTTCATGCGGGGAGTAGAATTTCTTATCGGGCTCGATACTTATATTTGCAGGTTCTTTTCTGTAAAAGGAATACAGTCTTTCGCACCATGATCTGTTTTGTTTGTCCCTGAGAGTAAATATGACCACTCCTTCAGGAAATTTATTCTTTGGTAAAAGAAAGCAACAATCAGTTGATTTTACTTTTAATGAGGCAGTCACAATCTGAGTTCCGCGAAATTCGCCTGTTAGAATTAACTCCTGATCGGGATATTCAATTAGCGTTGCACTGTTTGTACTCACAGATATTAATATTGTACTATCATTATAACTGTCAACTTTCATGACATAACCTGTCTCCATTACAGTCGGGAAAGCATGCTCTTTTATATAAATATTTTGATTATAGAGTATTGCATAATATTTAATATCTCTATGAGGAACAAAATCGAAACTTCCCATCCCAAGTTCGTTACTTTCTAATGATGCACATGTATCTCCGACTGAAGACAATATTATTCCATAAACTTTATGCCCTTTATTATCAGGCTTGGTTGCTTTAAAACCCACTCTTGATTTGACACCTTCAACTAACGAACCACTTTCTGGAAAATACTGAAAATCTATTGATGGGTTGACTCTACCGGTGATGCTGTCATTACTTATCGCATTTCCGGCTCTTGGGTTAACCAACTCTATCTCCTTTTTAAATATGAAATAGTCTGAGAAGTTCTTCATCCAGTTTGTATATGCACGTATAAGATATTTGCCTGAAGGTAAAGAGTCAGCTAATGAAAAATCACCGAATCCTGTTCCGTTATCCAGAAGTGTCATGTTTTTTTGAATGACCTTTGAATCGGGAGATATCAACTCTACGTATAAACGATTAGTTGTCTTTGATAGCTCATTATTTGAAGCATTTACCAGATAAGCTTTGTACCAGATATTTTCTCCTGGAACAAACTGTTTCCGGTCCAATTGCAGGTATACCTTTTCAATGTCGTTCCCGGCAATTAACAAAAATGAATTGCAACAAAGAATCATTAAAAGAAGGGATCGATTAATTTTCATCATAAGTGAGATTTTAAAATCAATAACTATTTTTCGTGCATGGAACAATGTTACCCTACAAATATAATAAAAGTGAAACAATTAACAAAGCATTTAGTCTGTTTTGCAGGGGATTATAATTATTCAAAAATATTTATCTTTGAATATCTAATGAGAAAAATAAATTATTAAAAAGATGAAAGACGTTTTGTTTAGAACAATTGGCACTTATGCTGTATGTTTAACAACTTTGCTGATAATTGGCAATGGATTTTCTCACGGTGAAAATATCATATATTCACTATGTTTTTCTCTGTTAACTACATTTATACCAAGTACTTTTATATTTTTCTATAAAAGAAGAAAGATGTCTAAAAACCTCTCTTAAAGTTTCTTTACAGCAGATAGATAGTCTTTCGATAATATTTCAGAGCACCCTTCTGCAACATGCTGAATCATATCTAATCCTCTCTTTCGAGGAATACGAATGCTTTCTCCCACCACAAGCATATCTTCGATTGTCGGATTACCTTGATTATTAACAGAAGTAGCATGTTCTGCGTTATACCCGTTACTGCAGAGGGTCAAATCATACGCCGGGGCTAACGACCAGACTCCCTCTTTGCAAACAAAACTGAAGTTTTTGGCATGGTCATCCTTGTTATCGGTCAATACATTAAAAACCATACGACGGAACATTTCATCTACCTGTTCAGGGTCCTGTGTCAGAAAGCCCGTCAAATGGAGCAATGTTTTATATTCCAATTTAGGTTGTAAGATAGATTCATTCAGAAGGGCACCTGCTGTGGCAATATGTAGTCTTTCACCATTCTCAATGTCAAAACGCTTTGTGGCAAAATACTTTCCCTCCATCAGTTTAAAGTCTGGTACTGTTATTCCGCACCTACGAGCCATCTCATTATAATGGTATTCCATAGGTCCCATATCTTTGGGGTCATAGGTGTGCCGGAATTTCACTAACCAGGAACCCTCTGTGTCCTGCAATAAACATTTCGGGCGACATCCTCCTGAATTACCGCTGTTGAAATAAAGAACATCCTCATCTTTATCAGATTTTTCTGAAAGTAAATCTAACGCCATTTGCTGAAGGTTGTCCAATTCAGGAAGGGATTTCTTTTCGCCAACGTAAGTTTCAGGGATGTAACACAATGCCCCCATACCGGAACAACCTACAATACTCAGTCTTTGAATTGGAGTCAAACCAGAATCGTCGATTCCTTGTTTTTTTAGCAATCGGTTTAGCAAATATCGTCCATAACCATCGGGTAAACTGTCTTCGAATATGCCGAAGTTTCCCCAAAACGGCTCCGCCTTGGCAATGAAAAGATCTGATTTTAACGGAAGATCGATAGGAGATATGGAAAAACCGGAAGCCAGCCAATCTTTATTGTATTGGAAAGCACATAACCGATTGTCGGGTGTCATGCTTAGTGTTCCGACTGTTCGGTTGTGATAAGTTACCGTTAGTTTATTTACCAATTTCATTACGACCCTTCTTCCTGTTTTTATTCTTGTTAATCATATCCAGTTCTTCCATTGTATTGTAAAGAGGTTCAGATAAAAGTTCTTTTACAGCTTTGGAGTAGCCCAATGCCTTTGCTAATGCTACATAGGAAACCAGTGAAATTGTATGCTTCTGCTCAAATTTGGCAATAGTAGGAGTGGGGACACCACTAAGTTGAGTGAGGGCTTCCCGAGAGAGCCCCTTTTCAAGCCTGCGTTTTTGTAAATTCTGAGCAAGAATAACTAATAACTCTTCAGGCGTATCTATGTCAAAATTATAAACAAATTGCATGCTATTGTATCTTATATTTGGCAAAATGACGAATATTAGATATTATTATATCTCTAAATACAAAGATAAGTTCTTCTTGCAACTAAACAAAATAATTTACTTTCCGATACAGAACTTCCCGAAAATATTCCCAAGTATCTCCTCACTGTTTATTTCCCCGACTATTTCACCAATGTGGTAAAGTGCTTCGCGAATATCCTGTGTAAGGAGGTCAGTGGGGAGTTCTGATTCAATTCCATCCACTACCCTAAGGAGAGAGGTGCGAGCATCCTGAAGGGCCTGATAATGCCTTAAATTGGTCACTAAAGTGGTATTTGAACCTATAGCGAGATTTTTCTGGGTATTGGTCAATAGCTCCTTCAGTTTGTCCAATCCGGTTTGGTTCTTGGCCGACACCGGTATTACTGAAAGAATTTTAATACCAAAGTGAGCAGATATAGTCTCAATGCTATTTACCATATCTGCTACTATTCTGGAATTGTGTTTAGTGCCTAAGTTTACAGCGATATCGGTCTTATTCAGCAACACAATTACCTTCTGATTATCCTCGTCGATATTTGCTTTGAGTTGCTTTATCCCATCTTCAAAACCTTCCGGGCGACCGGCGTCAAGCATTAAAACAACTATACTTGCCGATCTTATCTTCTCAAAGGTTCTCTCTATTCCAAGAATCTCTATGGTCTCCTTTGTCTGGCGAATTCCGGCTGTGTCTACAAACCGGAAAGCTACACCGCCCAGGTTTACCACATCCTCAATAAAATCGCGGGTTGTCCCGTGTATTTCAGAAACTATAGCTCTCTCCTCGCCGAGAATTGCATTAAGCAGGGTACTCTTGCCGGTATTTGTTGCACCCACAATTGCCACTGGTACACCATTTTTAATAACGTTACCTAATCTGAAGGAGTCGATCAGTTCTGAGATGTGAGACAATATCTCACTCAGAAGTTTATTAAGCTTTGTACGGTCTGCAAATTCAACATCCTCTTCACTGAAATCAAGTTCCAGCTCCATAAGGGAGACAAGGTCAAGAAGAGATCTCCTCATAACAGAGAGTTCCTTTGAGAAACCACCCTTCATCTGTTGAATGGCAACCCTGTGAGCAGCAGCCGTCTCAGAAGATATCAGGTCAGCAACAGCTTCGGCCTGAGCCAGATCCATTTTTCCATTTAAAAAGGCCCTTTGTGAAAATTCGCCGGGTTTTGCCATTTTGGCCCCTTTAGAATGGAGAAGCATAAGTATCTCCTGCTGAATATAATTGGAACCATGACAAGATATCTCCACAGAGTTCTCCCCGGTGAAAGAGTGGGGGTGTCTGAAAACTGAAACAAGCACTTCATCAAGAAGAAGTCCGTCCTTATAGATACCTCCAAACCTTAAATTATAACCTGAAGTATTGCTTAAATCAGCACCTCTATATGGTTTAAAGACAGAGTCTACTATTTTTATAGAATCACTTCCGCTGACTCTGATAACAGCAAGGGCACTGGTCCCTTGAACAGTTGCGAGAGCACAAATGGTATCACTATTATCCTTGCTTTTCATATTTATGATATAAGTTCCATTAAAACAACATTTTCAAGATGATGTGTATGAGGAAACATATCTACAGGCTGAACCTTTGTTATCGTATAAAAGTCCGACATAAGCGCAATATCTCTTGCCTGACTTGCAGGGTTACAGCTGACATATATTATTTTACGTGGTCTTGCTTCAACAATTACTTTAGCAACGTCCGGGTGAATTCCTGCCCTTGGAGGATCAAGTATAACGATATCCGGATGTCCGTTTTGTTGTATAAAATCTGCTTTAAGCATATCCTTCATGTCACCGGCAAAAAACAAACAATTGGTTATATTATTCTCCTTAGCATTAGATCTTGCATCATCTATTGCTTCCGGCACATATTCAATCCCAATAACCTTCTTGGCTCCGGAAGACAGAAACTGAGCAATTGTGCCGGTGCCGGTGTATAGGTCATAAACAATCTCGTCGCCCTTAAGGTCGGCATACTCCCTTACTACTGAATAAAGTTTGTATGCCTGGTCTGAATTTGTCTGATAAAAGGACTTAGGACCTATTTTAAACTTAAGGTTTTCCATGGTTTCAAATATAGAATCCTTGCCCGAAAAGGTAGTATAAGGTAAATCTGATGTGTTATCGTTCTTTTTTCCGTTAATTATATAATTGATTGAGGTGATGTTCGGAAATTTCTCTCTTACAGCATTTAAAATAAGTTCTCGCAGCTCATGGTCATCATATGCAAACACTAAAATAAGCATAACTTCGCCTGTTGAACTGGTTCTTACAACCATGTTTCTCAGAAGACCGGTCTGTTCCCTCAAGTCAAAATATGGATAATTATGCTTTAGCGAGAAATCACGAATAAAAAGCCTTATCTCATTTGAAGGATCGGGCTGTAAATGACACCATTTGACATCGAGAACCTTGTCGAACAGACCCGATATATGAAAACCAAGACCTGAGCGTTCATTTTCTGCAACTGTGTTGATTTCGTCTTTAGTCTCAAGCCATCTTTTGTTAGAAAAGGTGAATTCCAGTTTATTTCTGTAGAATCGTGTTTTTTCCGAACCAATAATGGGTGAAATTTCAGGCAAATTCAGTTTTCCAATTCTTGTAAGTTGGTCAACAACTTGTCTTTGTTTGAATTCCAGTTGCATCGGGTAGGGAAGGGGTTGCCATTTACAACCTCCACAAACACCGTAATGGGAACAAAAAGGTTCAATTCTGATGGGGGAGGGCTTGATCATGTTAACAACATACCCTTCCATATACCCTTTTCGTTTAATATTTACCTGAACATCAACAATATCTCCGGGTATTGCATTTGGAACGAATAAAACCTTGCCATTTATATGAGAAATTGCTTTACCTTCAGCTGCAATCGTTTCAATTTCAATAGATTCAAAATACTCTTTATCTCTTCTTCCCATTATCAATTTATTTAATTTGCGAAATTAACTTTTTTTAACGGGAAACGTTAATATTGTATACAAAATTAGTATATTCGCTAATAGTAAAATAGAAAAAATTATGAAAAAACTAATCACTTTTTTTGTTTCTATTTTGATTTGCCTTTCTGTAAATCTGGAGGCCCAGGAATACAAATCAATCACTGGAAAAGTACAGGATGCGACTACCAGAAAAGCGCTTAATTTTGCATCTATCCAGTTGCAGTCTACCAATATAAGCAATGTAACCAACTCAGAAGGGGTTTTTGTGCTCAAATTCAATTCAAACATCAAAGCCGATACACTGCTTATCTCATATCTCGGTTACAAATCACAAAGAATTCCTGTTTCAGCATTTGAAACAAAGGAGTTGGTTGTGAGAATGGAACCATCAATTAGTTATCTTAAACCAATCACAATCAGACCACAGGACGCTTCTACGATTGTAAAAATGGCTTTAGGAAGGATAGATAAAAATTATTTAATCAAACCAGTTCAGCTGACATCGTTCTATAGAGAGATGATTAAAAAAGGTAACTCTTATGTGTCAATTAATGAGGCCGTTCTAGACATTAACAAAGCATCCTACATTGGTTATCGAGCAGACCAGATAGGCATCTATAAGGCCAGAGGAAACTATGATGTTAACAGGATTGATACTCTTATGGTTAAATTTCAGGGAGGTCCAAATTCAGCACTTGATATCGATGTATTGAAGAATCCTTTCTTGGGAGTTGATATATCTATACTGGACGAAGTTTATGATTTCAAATTTACCGCACCAGTGACGATTGATGATAAATTCTTCTATGTAGTTGAATTTAATCAAAATGCAAGGCAGACTGAGATATTTTTCAGAGGAAAGATTTATATAGAATCGGAACAACTTGCAATTGCCAGAGTGGAATTTTCTATGAATGTAGAGGATAATCCGTCAGCAAATGCTTATTTTGTCAAAAGAAAGCCACCAACACTTAAAATGGACGTGATTTATGCAAACTATATTGTGAATTACAAACAGAATAAAGGATTGTGGTTTTTTGACTACTCAAGGACAGAATTAAAGTTTCACGCAAAATGGGACAAAAAATGGTTTCGCAGCAATTATATAATATCCTCAGAAATTGCAGTTACAGACTTAAGCGAAACAGAAAGGAAAATTGATGTAGAAAACAGAATAAAACCAAGAGATATTATTTCTAACAGAGTTAACGATTTTACAGATGACAACTTCTGGGAAGGATATAATATAATTGAACCAGATCAATCTATTGAGAATGTTATATCAAGAATAATTAAACAGCTGAGAAAACGAGATTAGTAATACAATTTATATTATGTTAAATAGACAAGTAGTAACAGGTTTTGGCACCCTTCTTCTTCTTTCCCCTGGACTAAATGCCCAGGATAGACCCAACATCATCTACATTATGGCAGATGATCATGCTTCAGCTGCAATAAGTGCTTACAAAAGCCGGCTGGCGAAAATACTGCCGACACCAAATATCGACCGATTGGCTCGTGAAGGGGCAATTATGAATTCCTGTTTTTGCACGAACTCAATTTCCACTCCAAGCCGGGCAGCAATTCTTACAGGCCAATACAGTCAAAAAAACGGCGTCTATACATTATCTGACAAACTTGATACAAATAAACTGACATTACCAAGGATTCTTCAAAAAAATGGATATACTACTGCCCTAGTAGGAAAATGGCACCTTGTCACAGAACCTAAGGGATTTGACAACTATTCTTGTTTTATCGGTCAGGGAACATATAATAACCCCCACCTCATAGAAAAGAACAGAACAGATGGAGTTGATTTCGAAAATTCTAAAGGAACTGTCTATGAGGGTCATTCAACAGATGTTGTAACTCAAAGAGCGATAGATTGTATCGATAAAATGAAAGACAACTCAAAACCATTCTTTCTAATGCTCCATTTCAAAGCTCCACACCGCCCCTGGCAACCGGCAGAGAGATTTAAGCATTTGCTTGATAGTGTGATAATCCCTGAACCTGAAAACCTTCTTGATGCCTATGACTCAAGAGGAAACTATACAGATTCTCTCACAATGAGTATGGAACATATGACAGAGACAGATCTGAAAACCCCTATTCCTACGAATCTTGGCAGGGATGAGCACCGTAAATGGGCCTATCAGCTATATTTAAAAGATTACTTAAGATGTATCGCTGGTATAGATGAAAATATAGGAAAACTGCTCAATTATTTAGATGTAACTGGATTAGATAGCAATACAATAGTCATTTATACATCTGACCAAGGTTTTTTTCTTGGAGAACACGGATGGTTCGATAAGCGTTTAATGCAAGAAGAGTCTTTCCGTATGCCGTTCTTAATCAGATATCCAAAAGAGATAAAACCCGGAACAGTAAACAATGATCTCTCTTTAAATGTTGATTTTGCCCCTACCCTGCTAGATTATGCCGGTGTTACAACACCGTCAGACATGCAAGGAAAGAGTTTCAAACAAAATCTTGTAGGGTCTGCTCCCAAAAGTTGGAGAAAATCTGTCTATTACCGCTATTGGATGCATAATGATTTCTATCATAGAGCTGTAGCAAATCTGGGCATACGTACCGACAGATACAAGCTGATATTCTACTACGGAGATCCTCTTGACAAGAAGGGCGCTCGAAAACCCTCCTATGAACCTGTATGGGAGCTGTATGATTTAAAGAACGATCCTGCTGAAATGCACAATCTGTATTGTGTCCCTAAATATAAAAAGCTTATCAATCAATTAAAAAACGAAATCCTCAAGCAAAGGAAAGAGTTGGGAGATGAAGATAATCAGTCTTCATCTGTAATGAAGAAAATAATGGATGAATACTACTGGAGATAAACAATTGAACAGAATCCCCCTACCTGAGAGAATGAGACCCAAAACTCTGGAGGATTATGTAGGTCAGGATCACCTTGTGGGACAAGGTTCAGTATTGCGAAAAATGATTGAGTCGGATACTCTCCCCTCTTTCATATTGTGGGGACCTCCTGGTGTTGGCAAGACTACTCTGGCAAAGATAATTGCCAATAAGCTTGAAAGACCTTTTTATATACTATCGGCTATTAGTGCAGGGGTTAAGGATGTGAGGGAAATTATTGAAAAATCAAGATCGAATTCTCTTTTCAATAAGGCTAAACCAATACTGTTCATCGATGAAATTCATCGTTTCAGCAAATCCCAGCAAGATGCCCTTCTTGGAGCAGTCGAGGATGGAACCCTTATTCTGATAGGTGCCACTACGGAAAATCCATCATTCGAAGTGATTACCCCATTATTATCCCGTTGTCAGGTATATGTACTCAAATCACTGGATGTAGAGGCCTTGGATCTTTTACTTGACAGGGCAATTAAAACAGACCCCGTTCTTAGGAAAAGTGAAATAGAGATAATTGAAAAAGAGGCACTTTTCAGGTTTTCCGGAGGAGATGCAAGAAAATTGTTAAATATACTGGAGATTTTGGTTTCGGGAAACCAGCCTGGAGAGAAAATTCTGATTGATAATAAATATGTAACAGAAAAGTTACAGGAGAATATTGCCATTTATGACAAGAATGGAGAGCAACATTATGATATAATATCGGCATTCATTAAAAGTATCAGAGGGTCAGATCCAAATGCTGCCGTCTATTGGATGGCCAGAATGATTGCGGGAGGTGAAGATCCTCTCTTTATTGCAAGGAGGATGGTTATTTTGGCTTCTGAAGATATAGGCCTTGCCAATCCGAATGCTCTTTTACTTGCAACAGCTTGTTTTGATGCTGTTCATAAAATCGGAATGCCAGAATCGAGAATAATACTTTCCGAAGTAGCAGTCTTTTTAGCTACATCGCTAAAAAGCAACTCCACATACCTTGCTATCGATGCCGCTCTTGAAGAGGTCGGAAAAAGCGGAGATCTTCCGGTCCCTCTTCATCTTAGAAATGCTCCAACAAAACTTATGAAGGAGCTGGGTTATGCTAAAGATTATAAATACGCCCACTCCTATTCAAATAATTTCGTGGACCAGGACTTTCTTCCTAAAGAGTTGAATGATAAAAAATTTTACGAACCAGGAGATAATTCCAAGGAAAACGAGATCAAAAAGCGCCTTGAATCACTTTGGAAAAAGTACGATTATTGATTGTTTTTAACTATTTTTGCCCACATTATGATTATTGACAATATCCCAAATATCAGATATACCAATGAAGGTAATTTTTTTCTTTTAGCGGGCCCATGTGTTATTGAAGGAGAAGAGATTACATACAGAGTAGCTTCAGAAATAAAGGAGATTACGGAACGGCTCTCTATTCCCTTTATCTTCAAATCTTCTTATCGCAAGGCCAACAGGTCAAAGGCAGATTCATTTACCGGTATAGGAGATGAACAAGGGCTGGAGATACTTCAAATGATAAGAGAGAAACTACATGTTCCGGTTGTAACAGATATTCACAGTCCGGCAGAGGCATTTTTAGCAGCCTCTTACGGCATCGATGTTTTGCAGATACCTGCATTTCTTTGCAGACAGACAGATTTGCTGGAAGCTGCAGCTGAAACAGGTAAATACGTAAATATCAAGAAAGGCCAGTTTCTGGCTCCCGTTTCGATGAAGTTTGCTGCAGAGAAGGTCTCTGCTAAAGGAAATAACAATATCTTCCTGACCGAAAGGGGTACTCAGTTCGGATATTCAGATCTTATTGTTGACTTCAGATCGATCCCGGAAATGAAGAGTTATGGATATCCCGTAATTCTGGATGTCACACATAGCCTGCAGCAACCTAACCAAGCCTCAGGTGTAACTGGTGGAAGACCAGATTTAATTTCTACTATGGCACGTGCAGGAATTGCTACAGGTGTTGACGGTTTGTTCATAGAGACTCATCCTGACCCTGCAATTGCAAAATCGGACGGTGCAAATATGTTAAAATTGGATCTTCTGGAAGATTTGTTGAAATCATTGCTCCCATTAAGAAAAGTAACAAATTTGTTTAATAAGGTTTAAAGTTTGTATTATGATTGTAAATCAAGATTTTACTAAAAGGTATGAAAAAATACCAGTTGACATTTTTAGCGATTCGTCAGCTGCATCGATATTAGTTGCAAAAAAAATTGCTGAAACCATAAATTTAAAAAACAGCAGTAACCAACCATGTGTCCTTGGTCTTAGTGCCTCATCTTCATCAATTCAGGTATATGAAGAGTTGATAAAGTTGTTCAGGAAAAATGAACTCTCATTCAAAAATGTACATATTTTCTCTCTGGACGAATTTTATCCCCTGAATAAAAATGAGATTCAGAGCCATTACAGGTTCCTGAGAGAGTACCTTCTGGATTTTATAGACATTCCTAAGGAAAACATCAATTGCCTGGACAGTGAGATTTCCAAGGATAGTATCCACGATTACTTAGAAAAATATGAAAAGAAAATTGCCGGATTGGGCGGTATAGACATTCTTGTTTTGGGAGATATGGGTTTTAACGAACCTGGTTCTCACTATAATTCCAGAACAAGGCTTATTACCCTCAACCACAATACACGTGTTTCATCGGCCTCAGATTTCTTTGGTGTTGAATACGTTCCTTTTCATGCTCTTACTATGGGGATTGAGACTATTCTGGAAGCCAAAAAGATATTCTATCTGGCTTTTGGAGAAGGAACAGCCAACACTATAGCAAAACTTGTCGAAGGAGTCGTTAACGAACAAAGTCCGGTTTCATATCTTCAGGAACACTCAAATATTGATGTTCTGATAGATTTACCGGCAGCTGCTGAGCTTACAAGAATAAAGACTCCATGGCTCACTGGTTCTTGTGAATGGGACGACCACATGATAAGAAAGTCGGTATTCTGGCTATGCAGGAAACTGGAGAAACCTATCCTTAAACTCACCGATAGAGATTATAATGATAATGGTATGAGTGACCTGATTACAGAAAGTGGTCCTGCCAGTAAAATTAATATCAAGGTTTTCAATAACCTGCAACATACTATATCGGGATGGCCGGGGGGAAAACCAAATGCAGACGACTCTACAAGACCAGAAAGAGCAACACCGTTTCCTAAACGTGCAGTGATTTTCAGCCCTCATCCAGATGATGACGTTATATCCATGGGTGGAACTCTTGCTCGTCTTTCTGAACAAGGTCATGAGGTACATCTTGCTTATCAGACTTCGGGAAATATTGCGGTTTTTGACCACGATGCAATCAGATTCCTCGATTTCATAAGAGAAAGCTCAAAAATCTTTGATTTTGATAATAATAAAAGTGAGCTAATCTATAGAACAGCGCTGAAGGACCTTGAGAAAAAACATCCGGGAGAGCCCGACACACAAAGTATCAGAGAAGTAAAGGGAGCAATACGAAGAGGTGAAGCCAAAGCTGCATGCAGGTATTTAAAAATTCCTGAAGACAGAGTTCACTTTCAGAATTTGCCGTTTTACGAGACAGGCGGTGTAAAGAAAAATCCCGTAGGTCCGGAAGATATTGCTATTGTTAAAAAACTACTTCAGAAGGTAAAACCTCATCAGATTTATGCAGCAGGTGATTTGAGTGACCCTCATGGAACACACAGGGTATGTCTGCAGGCAATATTTGCTGCAATTGATGAACTTAAAGGAGAAGAATGGTTGAAGGATTGTCGTGTATGGCTGTACAGAGGTGCGTGGCAAGAGTGGGATGTAGCTGATGCCAACATGGCTGTTCCGCTGAGTCCGGAAGAGGTTAACATCAAACGAGAGGCTATTTTCAAGCATCAGTCACAGAAAGACCGTCCTGTATTTCCAGGTTCCGACAAAAGAGAGTTCTGGCAAAGGGCAGAAGAGAGAAATCACAATACAGCAGTGCTTTTTGACAAGCTTGGGATGGCAGAATATCAGGCTATCGAGCTATTTGTACGATACAACATCTAAACTTAAAAAATAATGACACAAAAGAAAAACTTCATCATCCCTCTGGTTTTCGTAGGCATGATGTTCTTTGCAATCGGGTTTGCATTAGGTATCAACTCGTTTCTGATTCCGGTGCTTAAGGGAACGCTGGGTGTTTCATCGGGTGAATCATACCTGATACTGGCAGCCACGTTTTCGACTTTCATCATTTTCGGGTATCCTGCTTCGATGACTATTTCGAAGATTGGTTACAAAAGAACAATGGCACTCTCCTTTTTGCTTTTTGCAATTGCCTTTGCTCTGTTTATCCCCTCTGCAAAAAGCGAAAGTTTCATTCTTTTTCTTGTAGCTTCATTTATGAGCGGTATTGGCAATACATTTTTGCAAGCGTCTGTTAATCCTTATATTACAATATTGGGACCAATCGAAAGTGCAGCAAAAAGAATGTCCATAATGGGAATCTGTAATAAACTTGCCTGGCCGGTTGCTCCTGTTTTTCTCGCATTTGTTATTGGCAAAAATACAACTGACACGCTCATCTCAGATCTATACCTGCCATTTTACATAATTATTGGTGTGTTCCTTCTTTTGGGTATTATATCATTACTTGCACCACTTCCTGAGGTAAAGGCTGTTGGAGAGGATGGTTCAGTTACAGATGAAAGTCTGTATGCTTCAAATAAAACATCAATCTGGCAGTTTCCTCATCTTTTACTTGGGGCCCTCACTCTTTTCCTATATGTAGGAGTAGAAACAGTAGCGCTTAGTACACTGGTTGATTACGCAGACTCTCTTGCCCTGCCCAATGCGTCATCCTACGCCTGGATATCATCTGTAGGCATGGTAGTCGGATACATTTGCGGTATTATTTTCATTCCAAAATATCTTAGCCAGGCCAAAGCTCTTGTTATTTGTTCATCTTTAGGTATAGCCGGAGCCCTGCTAGTTGTTTTGATGCCCGCAGCAATCTCTATATGGTTTATAGGATTAATGGCTCTTGGTTGTTCTTTGATGTGGCCAGCTCTTTGGCCATTAGCAATTGCAGACTTGGGTAAATTCACTAAGGCAGGTTCTTCTTTGTTGGTTATGGCAATTGTCGGAGGCGCTGTTATTCCTACAATATTCGGTTTCCTTAAAGATATAGTTGGTGCCCAGAACTCATACTGGATTGCCTTTCCTTTCTTTCTTTTCCTCCTTTTCTTTTTTTTTTTCCTCTTTATATTTAATACCT
>Ga0074195_1003649_pt1 | contig 14003 bp, 17 predicted proteins | sample EPASupsiteHSE623_FD_64525 | JGI IMG/M metagenome (GOLD analysis project Ga0074195, IMG submission 64525) | Bioremediated contaminated groundwater from EPA Superfund site, New Mexico - Sample HSE6-23 | ecosystem: Environmental > Aquatic > Deep subsurface > Groundwater > Contaminated ...
CACAAGATCACAAAAACAGGATTTGTTCAGTTATTCAGATAAGGTTTCATTCCTCCTCCCCCAAAACAAAAAAGGCAGCATCAGCTGCCTTTTTTAGTTAATCCTTAATACAACGGATAGAGAAACCTGTAGTTTTTGTATCATAGAAATTGTAAATGTCCTGATGATTGTAATTAACATTCCATTCCCATGCACTAACGGAATCATTTTCGTTAAAAGTCCACCAGTACCCATGATTTTTTTCATTACTGAAGCTTCCGCTGCTATTCCTTGTTCCTGAAGGGAGGGCCGTAAATCCTGTTTCATTTGTTGCCCCGGTATTTGGACTTAACCAGTGAGTAGTTCCTGATTCCTTTAGTTTCCCTCCGGCCAATGCGGTACCACCAAGATAATTAATCAGGGTATTCCATTCGGTTTGAGTCGGGATATGCCATCCTGCAGGGCAAATGTTTCTGCTGTCACTAACAGTAAACCAGTTGTATAATTTGCCATAGTATTCTCCTTTAAGCGAATCATTGTTGTAATAACACCATGCAGGAGCAGGTAAAGAAGACCATGCAGTTTCATCGGTAATATTGGGTATCGGGTCTCCATTCCTGAAGTGTGTGACTTTAAGGTTTTCGACCATCCAAACCTGACTGCCAATAGTAACAGTGTGATAGACATTACCATCAATATCACTTACAGTACTAACAGTAACAGGATCTGTAACAATATTTTCGTCATCTTTTTTACATGAGAAGACAGTTATCATGATAATTAATGATAACATAACATATCTGAAATTTGTTTTTGCTTTCATATAAACACAATTTATCTTACAATGTATACTCTTACGTTTACGGTTCCCAGATTTTTGTTTGTGCCTGTACCGTTAAAAATCGAAATTCTTATTACATTTGGTTGAGACACATATGCTGTCAGCATGCACCCCTGAAGATCAACATCTACAGACCCAAGTACAATATCACCGAAATCAACAGTGAACGAGTTTATTGCATTTGACGTGTAGGTAGATCCATTGTTCAGGTTCCCAATTACAAAAGTTCCAGCCGGATCACTTGTAACTTCTGTAGGAGTAAAAGTAGCACTCAATTTAATTGAATCTGCGGTCTGGGTTATAATTATGCTTGAATCTGTACATGCCAGAACTTTCGGAATTACCGGATTTGTATTGTTTCCAACTATTATTTTTCCTGATGTCAGATTCGACATTCCCGTTCCTCCATTCGATACAGGAAGGATTTCAGTAACTTTTGTTGTAAGGTTTATTGTTGTGTTCGCAATGTCTTCATTAAGAATAGTCTCATTTAATATTTCTGTGGTTGTAACAGCACCGGTTGCTATATCTTCAGCAAGTATAGTCTCATCAATTATTGTTCTGGAGTCAATTGCACTGGTATGAATGTCCTGATTTATAATTGTGGAATCAAGAATTTCAGAAGTTGTAACAGCACCGGTAGCTATATCTTCAGCAAGTATAGTCTCATCCAGAATTGTTCTGGAGTCAATTGCACTTGTATGAATGTCCTGATTTATAATTGTTGAATCCAGAATTTCAGAAGTTGTAACAGCACCGGTTGCTATATCTTCAGCAAGTATTGTCTCATCCAGAATTGTTCTGGAGTCAACAGCACTGGTGTGAATGTCCTGATTTATAATTGTGGAATCAAGTATTTTATATGTTGTTATTGCGTCGTCGGCGATATCGTCGGTATAAAAGGAATATGGCACAGACATAAATTGCTGATTACTTACCAACTTATAGTTACCGTCGTTTTTAGTTGATATTTCAACTTTTAAAAACTGATCAGCGTCTATCCATGGAATGTCAAGCATTCTGTTGTAAAGAGCATTGCCGGTTGGGGTTCCCTGTCCGATTACCAAAGAAAACAAACCATATTTATCTGTTGTTGTTACATGCGTTTCTTCCCACTGAATGTCTCCATTTAATCCCTTGGTTATAGTAAATCTAACACCAATTGCTTTATTGTAAAGAGGTTTACCATCTATATCCATGCCAACAATTTCTTTTCCGTTTTCATCAATTGCAACAGCCTGGTAATAGATTCCATTTAAATCACCAATATGTTGTGAAAAAACGTGCTGTGAAATTCCAATTAATAGAATTACACTAAAAAAAATAAACTTTTTCATATCAATCGAATTATCTGTTAAACTTTATTGTTTTGTTATTTTAAAGGAAACACCCAGAGTTGCTCCGTATGCAAAATTTTTAGCGGTCTGACCTTCGTCTTTTTCCAGGTTGCAAATTCCCATAAGGTAATTTAACTCTATGTAACCTGAGATATATTCTGAAAATACAAGATCAATACCGGGACTGATAAGTACTCCATAATCTGCTTTATTAAGCAATCCAGACTCTGTGATATTAAAATCCTCATTGTTGAGTACCTGAATTCCCCTTAATAATTTTGAGTAGTAACCTGAAGCGATAAAATATGGGTTAATTCTTTTTATTTTGTAAACATATCCGAGTCCAAGCCTGGCATCTGCGTATTGCAGTTTCCATGAATAATTCATGTTATCGTAAACAAGACTGGCTCCTGCATTTCTCATCCAAAGGCCTGGCCTGATAATTAATCCGAAGTCGGTAGTGTACCTGTATGATATACCATACGACCCGGTTAGCAACCCTGAATATTCTTTGTTTAATTCTGACCCCTGGGCATCTGTAAATTTAAAGGATGTATAAGATTGTGTGGCGTCGATATTAAATGCAGATTGTGCATTTAAAGTATTTGCTACTGTAATTATACAAACTAGCAATGTAAAGAACTTTCTTTTCTTCATATCTGTTTATTTTGAAATTATTAATCTTAAGCTTTTATTGTTACAATTGATATCTGAAATATTTATCAGATATATTCCATTTTCCCAATTACTACAATCTATGATATTGATAACAGAATCAGAAATTTTTTTGAAAAAAATCTCCCTTCCATTTATGTCTGTAACATTAAGATTTGTTAGTATTGACTTACCTTCGTTTTTAATTGTGAATGAAAAGCTTGCCGGGTTTGGAAATACTTCAATATTTATCGTGTTATTTTGCTGCTCTTTTATCTCTTCGACCGAGAATGTATTTGGTTGTTGAAATCCTGGTAATACTGATATGTCAGTTTCACTTAAAGTGATAGTGTTATAGCATTGACCTGTTGTGTTGCTGAATAGTATGCATTCATTAAGAGAACTACCTCCGTAACTTGAAATACTCTGCCTTATGATCGTTTGCGACAGACATGTGTTTGATACAGCTATTGAGATCAGTAAAAGCCATACCTTAATAATAAAGCGTTCATTTGTTTTCTGTTTCATATTTTTTGCGTTTTTATTAAATATTCTGATAGCCCAATAAAAATGTAAAAAAGGATTTCTGTCACCTTTGTTTTAACAGAAGGTTACTTTCTTTTTTTTATTAAGATGAATTGAATGCTTAAATGGTTGGAATTAAAATATTGTTTTTATAAGAATAATCAAATTAAAGTATGAAATAGTTATTTAATGTGTTTTAGTGATACAAAAAGTCCATGACTGAAATTATTTGTTCTGTTAAAATATGAAGGAATATCTTCACTCCCCTTGAAAATGTTCTTTAAGCCATACTCCGCCTGTATGCCAATGCTCATTGAAAATCTGCCAAGATACATTTCTCGTCCTGCAGAGATTTTTAGACCGTAGTCATATTTATAAAGCAAGAAATTCTGCTCATCTGTTTTAATATCATTTCTCATGTAGTATATGTCATTTGAAGTGAGATATGAAACATAAGCCCCTGTCTTAAAAAACATGTCAGATTTTTCAGACCATGCTTTAAAACTATATAATCTCTTATACGAAACCACAATTTTTTTATATTCAAGTTCGATACCTTTTTTATAGTATCTTCCATTTGAATACAGATTCGCAAATTGTCTATGATTCGAAATCAGATATATTTCAGTTGAAAAATATGTTCTTGGTGTTTTCTTTATATCTAAAAGGATTCCGAAGCTAGAGGCAAGCGTTGGGTCTATTCTTATTGTACTTTCCTCTCTGTAGTTCTCAATCAGGTCCTGATTAATAATCATTGTGTTGTTAATCGAATAAATAACACCTAATTGTAAAGTATGTGAATTTGTTTTAACGTTTGAGATATCAGAATTTATCATTTCGATTTCTGGGTCGTAATTATTACCGATTTGTGAAAAATATAATGAATTAACCATTAAAATATTTAAACTATCATTATGTCTATTTGAATTACTATTAACTCCTGATTCTGTAATAATTTTTGTACTGTTAAGCGATAAGTTATAATTATTGTTTTTTGAATAAGTAAATTTATCAGCATTGTTCAAATGGCTAATATCCGGATGATTTGACATTATTATACTTTGTTTTTTATTTTCCGGATGGTTTTTATTTAATATAGATTTGCTGTAGTTTTCTTTTTTTGATTCTATTATTTTGGTAATAATGTTAAGGGAACTATTTTTTGAATCACTAAAACCGGCAGTTCTGTTTTCACTTGAATTAAAATAGGTAAAAATTGAGCTTAAAATGAGCAATAATATCAATATAGCGGCCGGATATCCTAAATATGCAAATCTTTTTTTTCGGTTACTAATTACATCAAGTTCCGAGTCAATATTTTTCCAAATATTATCAATGTATAGTTGGTTATTAATTTTTTCCCAAACATAATCAGGTGCTTTTGAGGGTAAATTCTCAAAGCTTTTTCTTATAAGTCTGTCATTATTTTCTTTAATATTCTCCATTAAGCCTTATTAATATTTCCTTTAGCAGTTTTCGTGCGCGGTTTAATTGTGACTTGGATGTGCCCTCTGAAATGTTCAGTATGTTTGAAATCTCTTGGTGTGAATATCCCTCAACAGCATATAATTTCAGAACTATTTGCGCTTTTGGAGGCAAATGATTGACCATCTCAATTATTTCATTTGTGCTGTACTCAGACAGATCAATTTCGCTTTCAGTTTCTTCAATATAATATTCATTAAGGTTTTCGATTTCTCTGGCTTTTTTTCTGTAGTTTTCTAAAGCAGTGTTGACAATTATTTTACGAACCCACCCTTCAAGCGATCCTTCGAAGTTGAATTGATGAATTTTTCTGAAAATTTTTATGAACCCTTCCTGAAGGACATCTGCAGCTTCATCTTTATTCGTAGTATAGGTCATACTTATCCTGAACATTTTATCTGCAAATTTCCTGTAAAATATTTCCTGGTAATGCCTGTCGAACTCAATGCATTTTTCGACAAGATACCGTTCAGAAATATCTCCACTGCTTAGTTTCATCATTAAAACTTTAATCCTGCACCATCTTTAATTCGGCCAACAACTATATTATATATGTCAACATTAGTACTGTTATCAATAAGAATTGTTTGTGTGCCGTTTACATCTACCATTTCTGCATTATTCATCAGATTTAGTGATACTGGCTGGAACCAGTAAATAGGATCTATTGTTATATTTGGAGAAACTGGATTGTCTTTATTTAGAACAATTTCGTTTGAACCATTTGAGTTTTTTGCTATAATTGTAAAAGTCTCTTTGGCATTATATCTGAAAATCAGAGGTGACTGAACTCCCCTTCCTGAAGAATATGATCCTGAAAGTTCGATGTGATTACTGTTGTTAGTTCCATAAGTTGAGAAGGAAATACTTATTCTGGTAAAAGTACCCTGTGGAATATCAAAAGACAGATCGTTTAAATGATTAGAATTCATTGTTGCTGATAGTCCGGATGAAAATGTATTAGTAAAATATACGTCGTCACCCTGTACTCTGTCACCTTCAAACGTAAAACTTTCGAGTACAATTTTACCATCAGAGAAAACGAGTTTATCCGACATGCCGGGATTCCGGTTTAAATCAAATGTAAAGCTGACGCTGGCGGGTTCGTTCCACTTATCTTTTTTACATCCATAAAAGCATGTAAAAATCAGTAAGTTCAATACAATTATATTCTTCATATTTTCTTTAAGATGAAATTTAAAAGCAAAAGGTTGGAAAAAAAATAAAAATATAATAAAAAAAGCAGCCTGAGCTGCTTTTTTTATACACATTAAGTGAAATCTATCAGTTTACCGAGATCATCTTTGGTCCCTTTTCTTTAGCCTCTTCTTTTTTAGGGATAGATACCGAGAGAATTCCATCTTTATGAGTAGCGTTGATCTTTTCAGAATCTATTGACTGCGGCATTGCAAATGAACGGCGAAAGCAGGTGTAGCTGAATTCACGGCGCACAACTTTTTCGTCCTTTTGTTCGCTTTCGTTCTTTTTTTCTGATGAAATTGTAAGAACATTGTTGTGGAATTCGACTTTGAAGTCGTCTTTCGAAAGACCAGGAGCTGCTACATCAATTCTGAAACTGTCCTTGTCCTCGCTGATGTTTACTGCGGGAACTGATTGTTTTCTGATTGAATCGCTGAACACATCGTTCATGAAATCATCGTCGAAAATGTGGCTAACAAAGGCCGGGAAATTGCTTCTTAATGTTGGTAACATAGTTTGGTTCTCCTATTATTTAGTTTGACTTTGTTTTAAAAATTCATGAACCATATTTTCAAAATAAATACCAATTCTAAAAACCGGCCACAATGACACTAAATTAAGTTTAGCGATGACAAAATGACACATAATATTTATACATGTCAGAAAATAAGGCATATAATGCAAGGTGTTAGAGACTATTAGATAAAACTTGTCATTACGTACAAAAGAATGTCTAAAAACATTTAATATTTGAAAGTAAAAAGCTATTTTTACAAACACTAAATTTATAATACTCATTGTTATGGCGAAAGTAAAAGGAGCAATTGTTGTTGAGGTGGAAAGATGCAAAGGCTGTGGCGTATGCGAGCCTTCATGCCCCCAGAAAGTCATCCAGCTTGCAAAAGAAGTCAACGGTAAGGGTTATCATTATGCATACATGCAGAATCCTGAAGAATGTACAGGATGTGCAAACTGTGCAATGGTATGTCCCGATGCTGTTATCACGGTCTACAGGGCCAAAGTAAGTTAAACAGAAAAAAAACAGATATGGGAGAATTAAGATTAATGAAGGGGAACGAAGCGATAGCCGAAGCTGCTATACGCGCGGGTGCCGATGCATATTTCGGTTATCCTATCACCCCGCAGTCGGAAGTACTTGAATATTTAATGGGAGCAAAACCTTATGAAACTACCGGTATGGTTGTTTTACAGGCCGAAAGCGAAGTGGCAGCCATAAACATGTGTTATGGTGGTGCTGCATGCGGCCGTAAGGTTATGACATCATCATCAAGTCCCGGAATCAGCCTCAAGATGGAAGGCGTATCATATATGGCAGGAGCTCAGCTTCCTCTTCTTATAGTGAATATTGTTCGTGGAGGACCCGGTCTCGGAACAATACAGCCTTCACAGAGCGACTATTTCCAGGCAACAAAAGGTGGCGGACATGGCGATTATCGTCTTCTTGTCCTTGCTCCTTCATCAGTTCAGGAAATGGCCGATTTTGCAAAACTTGGTTTCGAGCTTGCATTCAAATACCGCAATCCTGTTATGGTACTGGCAGACGGTGTTATCGGTCAGATGATGGAAAAGGTTGAACTGTTTGATCCTATTCCAAGGTGGACACAGGAAGAAGTTATTAAAATGTCACCATGGGCTACTACAGGTAAAACACCCGACCGCGAACGTAATGTTATCACATCGCTTGACCTTGATTCAGCAAAGCAGGAAAAGCATGTATTTGCACTTCGCGACAAGTACAAAAAAATGGAAGAAGAACTACGATTCGAAAAATTCATGTGCGACGATGCAGAATACCTTCTGGTAGCATATGGATCAAGTGCACGTATTTGTCAGAAAACAGTCGACATTGCAAGAGCAGAGGGTATAAAGCTCGGCCTGCTTCGTCCAATTACATTATTCCCCTTCCCTTCTAAAGAACTCGAAAAATTAGCAGGACAGGTTAAAGGAATGCTTTCAGTTGAATTAAGTCTCGGGCAGATGGTAGAAGATGTTAAACTTGCTGTAAACGGAAAGGTACGTGTTGAACATTTCGGAAGAACAGGTGGAATGATCCACACTCCTTCAGAAATTCTTGATGCCCTCAAATCAATTTTCATGGGAGGAAAATAATATGGATATTAAAGACATTATAAAGGAAGAAAACCTTGTTTTCCGTAAAACAAAACTCTTCACAGAAAAACCACTGTCGTACTGCCCCGGATGCGGTCACGGTACAGCACACCGTCTGATCTTAGAAACAATTGACGAAATGGGAATTCAGGCCGAAACTATTGGTGTTGCTCCTGTTGGCTGTTCAGTACTTGCTTATGAATTCATGAATATCGATATGCAGCAGGCAGCTCACGGACGTGCACCTGCACTTGCAACCGCTATTAAACGCCTGATGCCAGAGAAGTTTGTATTCACATATCAGGGAGACGGCGACCTTGCAGCTATAGGTACAGCCGAAACACTTCATGCCTGCAACCGTGGTGAGAATATCTGTATATTCTTTGTTAACAACGGTATTTATGGTATGACCGGTGGACAAATGGCACCAACCACACTTCCTGGAATGAAGACTTCAACTTCACCTTATGGCCGCGAAACTGCAATTATGGGAAACCCGCTTAAGATAACCGAACTTATAGCAAATCTTCCCGGAGTATTTTATGTTACCCGCCAGAGTGTTCATACTCCTGCAAATGTTCGCAAAGCAAAGAAAGCTGTTCAGAAAGCATTCGAATACCAGAAACTGAAAAAAGGTGTTTCTTTCGTTGAAATAGTTTCTAACTGCAACTCAGGATGGAAGCTTCCTCCGGTAAAAGCTAACGAATGGATGGAGCAGAACATGTTCCCATTCTACCCGCTTGGCGATATAAAAGTTCCTAACCTTTAAAAATTTTCGATTATGACAGAAGAAATTATTATAGCAGGTTTTGGCGGACAGGGCGTTCTTTCGATGGGAAAGATCCTGGGATATTCAGGTATTATGCAGAGCCTCGAAGTAAGCTGGATGCCATCTTACGGACCCGAAATGCGAGGTGGTACAGCTAATGTAACTGTTATCGTAAGCAAAGAACGTATTAGTTCTCCTATACTTAATGAATACGATACAGCTATCATTCTTAACCAGCAGTCGATGGATAAATTCGAGAAGACTGTTAAAAAAGGCGGAGTGCTGATCTATGACCCCAACGGAATTACAAAGCATCCAACCCGCAAGGATATTACAATCTATCAGGTTGCAGCAACAGACGAAGCAACAAAAACAGGAAACACAAAAGTGTTTAATATGATTGTGCTTGGTGGTTATCTTAAAATAAAACCTATAGTTGAGGTTGATAATGTAATGAAGGGGCTTGAAAAGTCACTTCCAAAGCGTCATCATAATTTGATACCCGAAAACAAGGCAGCAATTTTAAGAGGAATGGAACTTATTCATAAAATCTAAATCAGAAAGCACATAATTGAACTGCCTGCCGAAAAGCAGGCAGTTTTATTTTATATTTGCAATAAGAATAATGAAATAATGCAAACTATAACACTTCGCCGCACCGAAATAATATTTCCTGAAAAAGGAAAAATAAAATCAAAAGACGTATTCGGAAGTTCACGGGTTTTTATTGTTTGCGATACTCATACAAAAAAGCACTGTCTGCCAGCTTTTGCAGGATTATTCCCAGGTCTTGAATATTCAATATATTGTATTCCGGAAGGAGAAAGTTCAAAGAATCTGAAGGAATCAGATAAACTTATCAGGTTTTATATTGAACAGCAGGTAAACAGGAATGATATTATTGTTGCGCTGGGGGGTGGGGTGGTATGTGACATTACCGGGTTCACAGCATCGATATACAAACGAGGTATTCGCTGCATTCTGATACCTACAACTCTTCTTGCAATGGTCGACGCGGCTATAGGAGGAAAGAATGGGATTGATTACAGAGGTGTAAAAAATCTTCTTGGGAATTTTTATGATCCTGAAAAAGTTATAGTTATACCAACATTTCTTGAGACACTGGACAACCGGCACATTGTTGCCGGAAAGGCTGAGGTACTTAAAACATTGCTTTTAGGAACTGACTCTGATGCTGAAAAGATAATTGATTCGGGAAAGATAAACCCGGATGCTGAAATGATTTATAAATGTATAAGGATCAAAGCAGGGTTTGTCGAGAAGGATTATTTTGATAAAGGAATAAGAAATGCACTTAATCTCGGACATACACTTGGTCATGCAATCGAATCGTACAGTATTTCACGTCATCCTAATCCTCTTATCCACGGTGAAGCTGTTGCTGCCGGTCTTTTGTGCGAGTTATATATATCATGTAAAAAAGCCGGATTAAAAGTTGAATTGCTCGAGAAAACCACTGCTTTTATTGTCAGTAATTTTAACTCAGTGCTTAATGATTGTATGAAATACGATAATCTTGAGAACTTTCTGAAGCATGATAAAAAGAACACAAGTCCGGGTTCTCCTTCATTTACCCTTCTTGAAGCACCCGGTATTCCTGTTATTAAGCAGAAGTGCGGTACGGCTTTAATAAAAGAGTCGTTAAAATTCTATATAAATTCGTACACAAAGTATACAAAAAAAGCGGAGTGAACTCCGCTTTTTTTTATTCATCCTTTTCAGACTTTTTCTTTGGTTTTTCTGGGATTGCCATTAGTTCAATTTCTGCCAGAAGATGATTTTTTGGAACAGTCTGGCCTTCCTGAACATTTATTTTAGTTATTTTTCCATCGAAAGGAACAAGAAGCTGATTCCTCATTTTCATTGCTTCGAGAACAAGTAGTTTGTCTCCTTCTTTAACCAGTTCTCCTTCTTCAACAGTTATCTTAACAATTGTACCAGGTATAAAGCTTATAATTTTACTTTCGTCTGGCGGACGATATCCTGTTCTTTTCTCGAACTTGTGAGTCAGCATCGTTTTATACTTTGCATCATCTATCTGCAAAGACTTATATTCTTTTGCGTTTTTTCTTGTTGGCATAACCTTTTTATTTTAAAATGGAGGAATACCGTGTTTTTTCTTAGGAATTGCACTGTTCTTTTCTTTCGAAACTTCGATGGCATGAACAAGCAGTTTACGGGTTTCCTTAGGTTCAATTACAGAGTCGATATAACCTTTTGCTGCAGCAACGTATGGATTTGCGAATTTTTCCTTGTACTCTTTAACTTTCTGCTTACGCATCTTGTCAGGATCTTCTGCTTCTGTTATCTCTTTACGGAAGATAATGTTAGCAGCACCTTCGGGACCCATAACAGCAATCTCGGCACCTGGCCATGCGAAAACAAAGTCTGCACGCAGGTGACGTGAACCCATTGCAATATAACCTCCGCCATATGCCTTACGGATAATTACTGTTATCTTTGGAACAGTAGCTTCACTATATGCATAAAGTATCTTGGCTCCATGCCTGATGACACCAGCATGTTCCTGATCGACACCAGGAAGGTAACCGGGAAGGTCAACAAGAGTTATAACAGGAATATTGAATGAATCGCAGAAGCGGATGAACCTTGCTGCTTTATCAGACGAGTCAACGTCAAGTACACCTGCAAGGTACATAGGTTGGTTGCAGACGAAGCCAACGGTTTCGCCGTTAATTCTTGCAAAGCCAACAACTAGATTCTGTGCCCAGTGTTCCTGAACTTCAAGAAAGTCACTGTCGTCGGCTACAGCACGGACTATGTTGCGTACATCATAAGGGAGTTTTGGATCGCTTGGAACAATTTTATCAATGTCGAATTCCTTCTGCGGGTCCTTTGGTTTGAATGGCAGTGCGCGACGTGTGTTGTTCCATGGAATAAAGGTAACAAGCTTCTTAATTTGCTCAAAACATTCAAGCTCGCTGTTAGCAAAAAAATGGGCATTCCCAGTAGTTTCGGCATGAACACGTGCTCCACCGAGGTCTTCCTGCGAAATTTCCTCACCAAGAACCGACTTGATAACTTCCGGCCCGGTAATGAACATTTTAGAAATATTGTCTACAACAAAAACGAAGTCGGTAAGAGCAGGTGAATATACAGCACCGCCCGCACATGGGCCAAGGATTACAGATATCTGTGGAATTACTCCCGAAGCAAGTGTATTACGGAAGAATATTTCGCCATATCCTGCGAGGGAATTAACACCTTCCTGAATTCGTGCACCGCCTGAGTCGTTAATACCGATAAGGGGAACCCTCAGTTTAAGAGCGTGGTCCATTATCTTGGTTATTTTGCGGGCATGCATGAACCCAAGAGAACCGCCGGCAACAGTAAAGTCCTGTGCATAAATACAGATAGGAGCACCAAAGATTGTTCCTGTTCCGATTATAACACCATCGCCATGTAATTTTTTATCCGCCATGTCGAAATCACGGGCATCATGTTCGACAAACAGATCATATTCGTGAAAACTATCTTTGTCAAGGAGCGCAAGGATACGTTCGCGGGCTGTAAGTTTACCCATCTTTTGCTGCTTCTCGATCGCTTTTTCGCCACCACCCTGCTGAGCCATCTCACGCCGGCGGAAAAGTTCCATTGTTTTACTTTTTATTGACATAATGTTCCTTTTAGTTAATACTAGGTTTTTTGATAATGACAGAGAACGAATTCCGCCAATATCGGCTGCAAAATTATAAAATATAAATATCATGTATTGCAGGTACCCTTTTTATGCATGGGTATTATGATATAACAAATTGATTATTTAATTAATGCTTTGTTGATAAGTTTTAGTTTGGCAAACATGATATTTATCATGCTGTTCCTAGTGGTAACAGATTTTTAGTAACGACAAATTGATATTTTTGCATAATGAAATATGCTATAATTACACTTTACCTGTTATTTTGTTCAGGAATATATAGCATCCTGTGCGGACAGTGTATAAGGATTGCATCATGGAACATAGCAAATTTTGGTGATTCTAAAGATGCATCGGAAATCAGCTATATTGCAAATATTGTCAGTTCAAACGGGATAGTCGCAATTCAGGAAGTCTCTGTTTCTGAAGCAGGAGCAAGAGCTGTTGCCGCTCTGGCTGACGAACTTAACAGGAAAGGGGCTAAATGGGATTACTGTGTCAGCGAACCAACTTCTGGTGATGGATCGGAACGATATGCCTTTATTTGGAATACTTCTGAAGCAAAAATTTACAGGAAAGGATGGCTGGAGGATTCGCTTTCCGATATTATTAACAGAGAGCCTTATATGGCTTTTTTCATTTGTAAATCCGATACATTCCTTCTTGCAAATCTGCATGCAGTTCCGGCTTCAAAAAATCCCGCTTCCGAGATTTCAAAATTGTATAAACTTGATCATCTTTATGAGAAGTATAACCTTATAATACTTGGCGATTTTAATCTGCCGGCATCCAGAGATGCTTTCAACTCTCTAAAGAAAAGGGGCTATCTGCCTGTATTAACAGGGCAGAAGACATCATTAAAAATGAAAATTAATGAAAAAGGTGAGCACCTTGCAAATGAGTATGACAATATTCTCTATGAAAGCGATGTGATAGTATTGGATAATTCTTCTGTAAATGATTTTTCAACAGAGTTCGGTGATATTAAGGAAGCCAGGAAAATTTCCGACCATATTCCAGTATGTGGCTGCTTCAGAATTAAACAATAGAATAGTTATATATATACAAAAGATATGATTCGGCAAATGTCTGTAAATTAAACAATAAGGCGGGGCAATTGAAGGCAGGCAACTTAAATTTCTGATTTAAGGTACACTCAATATGCATTTGCAATATCTTTGCAGATCATGTTAAAGGAACTTTTTTTGAAGATCCGTGGATGGTCCCCTTTTAAAAGGAGACCGCGTGTAAAAAGACGCTGGTGGGTCAGGGTGCTTAGAACCATAATGTTTAGTTTTTTATTTTTCCTGTTATTTCTTTTCCTTATTGATATCAATTTCCTTTGGCTTTTTGGCAGGTCCCCGGGATTATCTGACATTATGAATCCACAGCAGAGCATTG
>Ga0074195_1003652_pt1 | contig 13990 bp, 22 predicted proteins | sample EPASupsiteHSE623_FD_64525 | JGI IMG/M metagenome (GOLD analysis project Ga0074195, IMG submission 64525) | Bioremediated contaminated groundwater from EPA Superfund site, New Mexico - Sample HSE6-23 | ecosystem: Environmental > Aquatic > Deep subsurface > Groundwater > Contaminated ...
GCTTATCTAAACAATTATGAAAATTATTTGTAATATTTAATTGATTTTCTGTTGCTCTTCCATTCTTCCAATATTCCTTCATCCTAATTGAATTAGTTGCTCCTATCTTTCTTTTATGTTCTTCTGTCATTTTATATCCTTTTTTAAATGTCATTTTTTATTTCTTCAATCCACCCCCAAAAAGTAATCTATACAGGATTGTATAAATCCTATTGTTAGAGCTATTCCTACTATTGCTACAATAACTCCGAATACTTCGTAAGTTCCTTTTTGTTGTACTAATGCTATTAATGTTGAACCCCAGTAAAATGTTACTCCAGTTATTACTGGTATCATTAAAAATGATTTATCTTTAGTGGTTACAAATAATCCTAATGCTATTGCACTTGCAGAACCTACTGACAGAAGTAATCCTGAATCTCCAAATATTCTATTCCATAATGTACTATCTGCTGTAAATCCAGATATTCCACTAGAATCTGTAGTTACCCCTATAATGTTTAATAGTTCACTTATTCCTGCAACATCTAATCCTGCTAAAGCCATCAATACTGATAATCCAGTAAGTATGAAGATGTAATTCCAAAGTTTCATTCTATCGTCTTGCCTCCCATATTACAGATGCTACAAGTATTAACCCTATAAAAATTGTTGGGAAATTATTTACTGTTGCTCCAAATACTTCTACATTGATTAATCCTAATCCAACATCAAATAAGAATACTAAAGCAAATGCTATTCCTATTATAACAGATGGACTTGAGATACTAAATTTATATGAAGCTAATCCTACAAACAAAAAGATTAACATGAAGATTATAAAATTAACTGCATTTTGTGTTAATCCAAATATTCCATCATCTGCATAATCTGAAAAGTCTTTAAATAAGTTCCATATACTCCAATCAGTTCCTTCTTCATAATTAAATGTGAACCATCCATTGTTTTTTCCATAAACTTCTGTTCCATTTATTATCCAATAAATCTTCATACTTATATGGTCATAGCTTGAGATATTAAGATTGTTAAATATGAATCCACTACTTGCTGTTGAAGAGTTAGCTCCTATTTCTACTCCATCTCCATAGATAACAAAACCAAAAGAATCTAAAGTCCAGTATGAAGAATTAAAAGTCATATTAAAATTATGCAGTTTACTTACATTTAAAGTTGTTCCAAAATTAGGTTTAACTACATAAGTTATTCCTCGGATATAATCATTTATGTCTACTCCAGATGCAGTTCCTAATGTAACTGTGTAAGTTGATTGTGTTGGAAATTGATTTAATGTGTAAGTTGTATATCCTGTCTTAGCAAATGTCAATGTGTGTAAGAAATCTGGATTTAACCAAAAGGTTATACTTCCTGCTGAATCTGTTGTTCCTACTCCTACAATAACTGTTTCTCCATCTATTGTTCTAGTTGCATTTACACTTACTCCACTTATTGCATCTCCCACAGAACTAAGAACTTGATAAGTAACATAGATACCTTCTGTTGAACCCAATAGATATAAAGTTTTATTTGTGGTCGTATTAGTTAGAAGTAAAGTTTCCTGTGCTATTCTTTGTGGAGAAGCTGTATTCTTATACTGGATACTATAAGTAGCATTTAGAGAGTAAGGAGATGATGAACAGAAATAATTAGTTTTGTTTTCAGTTGTGTTTATGTAGGTATATGTTTTATTTGCAGATTGATTTGTAAGCCAGTAGTAAATTGTTGCTGATGGTAAACTTGCTTGAGTAACTGTTCCATTTTCATATTTGTAACTTAGGTTTAAGAATTTAGTAGTTAGAGAAGTATCACATAGACTAAAAGTTACATTTGTAATATTTTGATAGTAGTAATCTGAATAATAATTTTGTCCATTGTAAGTATACTTTAGTCTAATAGACTTATTTCCTGAAAGATTTTGCATTACTTTAGTATAACTCCATAAATTTCCACTATTAGTCATTGTATATTCTGTACCATTATAATCTAATGTTACTGCTGTTAATAAGTCAGAAGTTATATTTGCGATATAATTTTCAGTAGATAAATCAGTTGTTGTAGGATTATAAGTAAAACTATTCAATGTTAAATTTCCTTTGATGTAAGTATAATTAGCTGGAGCAAAAACACAACTGTTATTTGAATCACATACTTCTGCATTCCATAAATATCTTCCTTCACTTACACTTGCATTAATTGTTTGCGTTATTGTTTCATTATAATCTAAGGTATAAAACTTATGGTCTTGAGATGCTCCTGCTCCAGATGCTCCATTTAATTGTACTCTTATTCCACTAACCATTGAGTTCAAAGCATAAGTATTATCATAAGTTGCAGTATTAGTTCCAGTTGCTAATGTTGTTACACTACTCCAAACTGTTCCATTATATGTTTGTATAACTACTGATGTTTGAGCTCCATCTGCTCCAGTAGTTGTTGTAGCTACTGCTTTTATTCTCACATTTCCTACGTATCTTGATGAAGAGAATATTTTTCCTAAATTTGCAGAAGTTGATGGAGAACTTGTCTTTTGAGCATAAGTAGTATCATTCATATCAAAAAAGTTATAAGGATTAGTTGTTGAATCTGGGTCATTCAAAGTCCAGTTAGTTATAGATACATTTGAAACATTTGTAAATGTTCCACTTTCATTTGTATATAATGTAAAATTTGTTATTGTTGCCCCGTTAGTAGTTGTTGCAGAAATGTTGAATACTGGATAACTTGAGAACACAGTTAGGTTGTCTGTTGGATAATTTAGTGATACATTTAAGTTTGCTTTTACTGACGATAAACTTGCTAAAAATACCACAGCAAATAGTATGGCTAATACTAAGATATGCTTTCCTCGTGGCTGTAATGAAGAGTTTTTACAAATTTTTTTCATTTTTTGCTACCTTAATTGACTTCCTATAAAACCTCCAGCTAATGTTAAAATTGTTATTATAAAAAATGGAACTCCTGCATCTAATCCCAAACATGTCAATTTTGCCCCATCACTTATTGAAGAGTTAGTTGAGCATCCAATATCTGTTCTTGCATCTGTAACTCCATCTTTTGTTAATGGAATCAAAAGCATCCCAAACATAAAGAAGAAGAATGCCAATACTACTCCCATGTACAATGAACCTTTTTTATTTTTCATACTATGCCCCCACAAGTTTTGCAGTTAGTGCCATACCACCAAGTCCAACTAAAATTGCTAAGAAGAATGGAGCTACAGTATCTACTACTGTACAGCTTATCTTCTCTGTTGTGGCTATAGAACTATTGCTACAATCCATGTCCCCCCTTATCTTATCTGAACTTTTAATTAAAGGACTTGCCAAGTTGAATGTTATTATAAAAATTATAACTCCTACCATAAATAAAAAGAATGCAGATGTTTGTGCTTTCTTATTCATCTAAAGAACCCCCTTGTTTTTTTAGTTCCTTTAATTTCTTTTCTTTCTCCGAATCCAGACAATCTTCTTTCTTTCTTTTGAACTTGAACAAAACTATCAGACTTAGATGGTCTAAATCCTTCTCCTAAATTAAATGATACTTTCTTTCCACCTTCCTCTATGAAAGTAGATGCTCCTAAAGATTCTAATGAGAACTTCTTTGCTTCTTTTTCTGCTTCTGCTTTTGTTTTAGTTTTAGCTATCTCTTTGAACTCTCCATATCTTTTACCATAAACTTTAAATAACTCTTCACTAATTCCTTCCTCTCTTGTCTTTTTCTTACTTTTATTAAATAAATCAAATACAAACTTCGGAACTTTAACTTGTCTATTTATTCTATCTGGAGACATCTTAATAACTTCTCTAACTTTTTGTTTTACTTTTTCTTCTTTCTTTAATTCTGTCTTTAAATCTTGTTTCATTATTAAGTCTTGTTTTAGTTCTTGTCTAAGTTCTGTCTTTAAATCTTGTTTCATTATTAAGTCTTGTTTTAGTTCTCGTTTCATTATTTCATATTCTCTCATTGTTTCATATTGCTTTAATTGTAAAGTTTCTCCTATCTTTACTGGGGATATTATTTCTGTTACATACTTTGGAACAATATCTGTAATTTCAACATTCCTTACACTAAATCCTCCACTAACTGTTGATGGTTTAATATTTACTGCTTCTGCAAAATCATATATTCCAATATCCCCTTCTTTTATATCTGGAGTTTTTATTTCTGGAGCTCTTACTCTTCTTGATGCTTGTATAAATGCTTTAGGAACTTGTATTAAAGGCATTTCTGCAAGGTATGGTTGTGCTAATTGTAATGATGCTTGACCAGATTTAGATGATGGAACTATTTGAACTTCCTTTAATTCTTCTTTAAGTGCTTTTACAAATCTTCTTACATCTTCTGCTTTTCTTACTAATGCTCCTTGTCTAACTATCCTAAACTCTCCTCCATATTGTATAACTTCTTGAACCATCTTAGTTTTTGATGTTGGGGTTCTTATTATTAATTCTTGAACTATTGGTACTCCTTCTTCTTCAATATTTTTAAATCTCAATAAGTCTGCTGTAGGTTTTTTTCCGATTAAAGCACTTTCTTTATACAATAATTCTTCTGTTATTCTACTTCCTTCCTTTAAGGGAATAGTTCTTAAATATCCATAAGCTGGAGAGAAAGTAGTTTCATATCCTGTTCCATAAGCTACTTGTAACTTACCACTAATTTTATATCCTCTTTCTAATGGAACTAATGATTTTTCTTTTATTTGTCCAATCTTAACTCCTGTATCTACTCTTACTTTATTAACATCCACAACATTCTTTACTTCTCTTCTTCTCAATCCTTGAGTTATTATTCTTGAACCACTTTCAGTATCAAAGATAAATTTTGTAGATTTAGGATTTACAACTATACCTTCTGTTAATGTAAATTTAGGAGATACTATCTTTTCTGTAAATGTCTTTACTACTTTTTCAGACTTTACTATATCTTTAAATTCTTCTCCCAATGTTTCTGCTTTCTTTGGAGTTAATGCAGACTTTACCAAACTTGTTTCTTCTCTTACAACTCCAAGATTGTTAAATCTAAATGGAGCTATTGGTCTTTTTAAAAGATTATAAGTAATCAAACCTTCTCCTATATTACCTCTAAATTCTAAAGCATATTTTTTTGCAGACTTACTAATAATTCTTCCAGTTATATCTCCAGATGGTAACATTCTTCCAGTTTCTCTTGATATTTCTCTACCGAATATATCTCTTCCAATTCTTTCGTAACTTACAGTTGGTTTTCCTAATTCAAACAATGTTGCTGGACTTCTTCTTTCTGTTAGCACATATCTTATTACATCTCTGATATTAATCTTTCCTCCAATTCTTCCACTAATGATTTCTACTTTTGGTTCTTGTAAAACTTTTAAGTTCTTAGCATACTCTAATTTTATTATGTAATCGCTATACTTTGGTTCATTAGTCAGTTTAGCTATCTTTGAAGATTTAGAATATGCAGATATGAATTTTGAAGCTCCAACAAATGCTAATGCTGTTCCAGCACTAAATGCTCCTCCAATTTGAGTACTTCTTTTTATTTCTGGATACATCATATTTGAATATTCATCTTTAGCTAATAGAACATTTCCTTCTTCTGGAGTTATCCTTGAGTATTCAAAATAAGATTCTTCTACTTTTCTTTTAGAAATATCTCTTGGATAAGCAACAGCTCCAACTCCTCCAATAACATCTGTTACTAATAATGCTCGTCCAGCATATGGTATAAAATATTGCCCAAATGAAAATCCTGTAGTTACTGCTTTGCTAACTCCACTTTCAATATTTTTAAGCTGTGATTCTTTAGAAATATTTATTGTTTCTGTTGGAACTTCAAATCTTCCTGTTTCTGGATTAAACTGTCCTGTTCCTTTTGTAGACCATCCTTGCTTTGCAACATTAAAATTATATCCTCCTTTAGGTATTACAAGTTCTGCCATTCCTGATGCTCCATATCCTGCTCTACCTCCTAAGTATTTTATTGCTTGTTCTTTTTTTTCTATTCCTATATTTAAGATATTACTTGCTTTAGACAATGCTTCTTCTGTTTTAGAATATTGTCTTTCAGTAATTGGTTTAATATTTTCAATATCTTCTTGTGTAACACTTGTTACTCCACTATCTCTAGTAGGAGAGTATAATCCTTTAACATCTCTTCCTAATTGTTCATTGATAGCTTCTCCATAACCCTCAGAATAATCCTTTAATTCTTGATTCAATTTCTTTTCTGCTACTTGAACATTCATCTTTTGGTTTTGAACTAAAGACTTGTAATAATCTACTCTTGACTTTTGAAACTCTGTAATATCTTTAGTATATCTTTCTTGAGCTTGACTTTGTAATTTACTTGCATCTTTAGTTCTTTGATTAATATTTCTTATTGATTCTGCTCCTCCAGTTCTTCTTAATGCTTCCGTAGTTAGATTTTTTTGTCTTATCTCATTTATATTTAACTTAGCATTATCTGGACTTGTTACTCCAGCACTTTCTAAAGCTTGTTGAATAGAACCAGTTGATTGAACTCCAGAACCTCCACCAGAACCTCCTCCTCCCCCATTTGGAACTGGAGCTGGTGTTGTTTGAACATAAACTATTCCTGATGTTGTTTGAACAGCTGTTACTCCTGCTTGAGCTTGAGCTTGACCTTGAGCTACTGCACTTTTAAAATCTGATGTTGCCAAAGCATTTTGAGAACCTTGAACTCCAATTTTTCCTTGACCACCAACACCAACAAATCCTCCTACTGCTCTAATTGCTCTTCCAGCTCTTGTTACCATTATTCATCACTCCATGTTAGAAATCCAATTCCGAACATCATTATATTGGTAAATATGAAAGAAAATAGCATCTGAGGTATCAATGCAATTTGAGAATTATGTTGAATAACATTAATTAAAATAGCTCCCAAAAAAATAACTCCTAAAGAAATATACAATCCTTTATGGTTTAATTTCCAAATTTCTTTAAGTTTATCTTTAAGTTTCATCTTAATATCCTCCTTTTATTTAATTCAGCTTTAGTTATAAGTCTTTTAGGTTCTTTAGAAATGAATGTTGGAATAATTAATTTAGTTGCTGTTAAGGGTTGTAATTCAATACTATCACTATTAAATGACTTTAACTTTTCTAAATAAGAACAATCTTCTTTTCTTTGAACTCTATCAAGCATTGAGTTTTTAGTTCTAAGTTCTTTTTTTGTAAACATTTTATTTAAGTAAATTTATTTTAACATATTTATTTTTTCTAATATTAACGAGAGTTTCTTTTGGTATTTTTTTCTTAGGAAGAGACAAGGTAAACTGTTTATTATTCTTATTCTCATTCACAGATAGTTTTAGCTTTATTCCCATTACAAATACATGTAATTATTATTTATAAGTATGGGGGTTACTTATAATTTAAACCAAACTTTAATCTTAGAAGTTCAAGTATTTCTCTACACTTTGCAGAAGTATTCCAAATAAACCTATCTATCTTTCTTCCCCCATCCCAAACTAACAACTCATAGGTCAAGCCACCACCTTGATTTCTTCTTTCTGTCCAATCGTGCTTCTTACCTAAATATCTACCTTGCTTTTCTGGAATCATCTTATCCTCCGAATAGTTTAGGGAATAACATTTTTATTAAGAAGTAACCTCCAACAACAACAGCAATCATTATTATTATACTCATTCCTCCTGCTTTCTTAACATCCTTGATTACATCTTTCTTTATTCTTAGTTTAACATACTCTTGTCCATATATTTCATTCTTATCTCCTGCTTTAGGAAATAGATTTGTTGGATTAAGTTTGTCATGTCTTTGCCATAGTACTGGAAATTTTCCATCCCAGAACATTATCTCGTGTCCATCTGTGTAATGGATATTCTTATCTTTTGTGTCATAAGTTCCACCTTCAAGTTTTGTTTTCTGTCCAGATATATTTCCTGTTTCATTTACAAATAGAACTCCACAATATCCTCTCTTACTTCTTCTCTTTGAAACTTTAGCTCTTCTTGGTAATCTTAACTTCTTATCCTTTTTCTTCTTATCTTCTTTTATTACTGTATCATAAAGAGTATCAATCTTATCTTTTATAGACATATCTTTTATCTCTTTTATTTCTTCCATTATTCTTCTTCCTCCCTTCTACCAAATAATCCTCTTCTTCTTTGTTTTCTTTTATCCTTGTCCACTAATTCTTTCTTTTGAGTTATTCTCGCTTTGATTAAGAACCCTTCCTTACTCAATGATGATGCTATTAATGTTTGAGCTTGTTTCTCAAAATCATCTGCAAAAGCACTCATACTAGGAATTATTCTACAATCGTCAGTTAATTCTACTAATGTTCGTAAAGGAAGTCTAGGTAATCCTAATTCTGTATCTGTTAAATTACCAATCTTTAAACTATCATCATTTCTAATAATCTCTAAGAAGAAGTTATCTATTCCTTTTTCCTCTCCCATCTTTCTAATAAATTCTTTTAAATCTTCTGCCTCTGCTTCTGTTGTTACAAAATTTTTTACTTCTTCATTCATTTTATCCTCCGAATAATTCTTTTATCTCCTCAAATGTATCTCTCATTGATTGTCTTTTTACTTTTGAATATGCGTAGATTCCAAACCCTACTATCACTAATATTTGAAGTATTAATGCTGTTGTTTCCATCTAACATAATTTAAACCTCTTATTTATTATATTAAGTTCATGCGAATTAAATAGATGTAATCCATATAATATTGTTATTAATCCGAATAAAAAATGTGTGTTGTCTATTAACATTATTTTATCATCTAAAGATAGGATAACCATTACCATTCCTAAAATTGAGAATATTACTGCACTAATATTTTGAAAACTTATTTTATTCCTTTTCATTTTATTTTTTGTGGTCTAAATCCATCTTTAGTTTTATACATTGGATTGTATCCCATATCTTTCATTTCTTGGATTATCCATTCTGCTCTTTTATCTTCTGTTGGTAATGCTTTAATCTTGTCTACAAATCTTTGTATTGACTTTTGTTTCCATTGGTCATCATTCTCTAAGTCTGGATATTCTTTTATTACTCCTTTCTTTGATAGCTTTAGTCCTTCAATAGGAGCAACCATGTTGCTTTCTAAATCAATAAATAATATATTATTTCCTATGATTCTTATTGCTACTCTTTGTGAACCTTGCTGAAACATACATTGTATGGTCATCTCTAATTAGCTACCCCTTTTCTTATTTTTTCAATATCATTAGCCATTCTAAGAATAACTTGATTTAGGTCTAACACACTTTCATCTGAGTTATCTTTGAAAGCTAATCCTGTTTGAGTTGTAACTTCTACAAGTTCAAATCTTTCTTTAATTTCTTTTTTTTCTGTCATCTTCTCCCTCCCTTATTATTCTAACTTTGTACATACATTTATGACAAGTTGCATAATATATTTGCTTTCCTTTATATTCCCACTCGTATCCACAATGATTACATTTCAATCTCATGCTTAGATAATGTTTTTTGAGTTTAAAAAGATGGGGGGTAAGTATGTTAGTAGAGTTTCTAATTCTCGTATATAATTTCTCTTACACTAGCAAAACCTAATCCTACACCAATGGCAATGACAACATAAGCTATTACAGAAGTTAATTCGTTCTTGTAAACATCTACTCCATTAAATGATACATAGATTCCAAGTAAGCATATTCCAAAACATCCTATTAGGCAGATATAAGGATTCTTTATTGCTATACCATATATTGCTAATCCAAAGAATAGAATACAAGCCATAATAAATAATCCTAAGTTTCCTCCACCAATATCAAATGTATCTTCGTCTGTTGCTCCATTTGAACCAGTTGTTTTGAAATAATATACTCCTATTTGTGCAGTATCTGAAAATTCATAATATCCTGTTTGCCCTTCCATTGTCATTGCACTATTTAATATTTTACTTGTTCCATCTGGATATTTTATAGATATTATATCAATACCACTACATCCTCCATCTTCGCAATAATTTGTTATATTTATTGTTGCTCCTTGTTTGAATTTACCAATACTCTCGGCACTAACCATTGGAATAATTATTAAAGCTAAACATATCATTATATATACAGATATATTTTTCATTTCATTCTCCTCCTTTTTCCAGATTCATCCCATAATGTTAATCCTCCCCATAGAAGTCCTCCAGCTATTAACATTGCTAATATTAATCCTCCAACCATTCCGAATAAAGCCATTTGTTGGTTTGCAAAGAAACTCATATCTAAAAAGTTATTCATCCTACCACCATCCTCATCAAACTTCCTACGAAAAGTTTTGCCGTTGAAGGAACTGTTCCGATGTTTTTACAATTTATTGAAGAATTAAATGTTACATTTCCTGTTCCATAGAAACTAATGTTTCCTGTTCCAATATTACAAGTTGTTGTTATAACACAATAATCTGCTAAGCTGATGTTCCAATTTGTATTTATAGATGGACAGGTACAAGTATCTGTTTGTCTATCTAAAACTAAATCTATTTGAGTATAATTAGTTGCTGTGTAAGATAAGACTAAATCTATTTGGGTATAGTTTGGAGGAGTATAAGAACTAACTAAACTTAAAGTTGCTACTAAGATAAATGCTGAAACTATTAGTAAGATTGTTTTATTCATTTTTATCTCCTAATAATTTAATTACTTTACATGGAACTCCATAAGCTAAAACATTATCTGGAATATCTTTATTTACAAAACTATAAGCACCAACTATAGAATTTTTACCAATAGTTACATTAGGCATTATTGTTGAGTGAGTTCCAATACAACAACCTTCTTTTAGAACTATTTTTCCTAACTTACTATCTATTGTTGATTCAGATAATAAACAGCTGAAAGGTCCTATCTCCACATCATCTTCAATAGTTATTCCACCTCTTGCTTGTAAATAAACAAATTGAGAAATATCAATGTATTTACCTAATTCTAATCTTTCTGGATAATGAACTAAGAAATTATACTTAGTCATTACTCCGTGTTCTATTTCAGGAGTTCTCCATTTATCTTTCCATTCTTTAGGGTGCATTTTTAATCTCCATAACAGAATAGTGTACTAAATTTTCCAATTTACAGTTTGTACAAATTAAATATTTTATATTATCTTTTATTCTGGTTAATTTCCAATAATGAGTATCATTACATAAATCTTTCATTCTTTATCTTCCTCCAATAAGTAATGATACCATTTTTTATAAAACATTTCATAAGGAACACCAAAAGAATCAATATCATATTCTGCGTCCATTTGTTTTAGATATAGTGGTATTCTTGAATTGAGATATTCCTTTTTAGATAGAGAATATGCTTTTCTTTCTAAAGCATTATATTCATATTCATTATCTTCTATCTTGATGTAATTTCCTATTCTCATTTTAATAAGTTAATCTTATACATTCAACATAAGTCTTAATATCTCCTCCTCCTGTTTTATTATTTGGAATATAAGCATAAACACTATAATTTCCATCTGCTGTAACATTCTTGTTCCATAGACCATTTGCATCTGCTGTTACATTTCCAAATACTGTATCTGTATTAACATTTGTTATTACAACTCTTGCTCCATTAACTGCAACTCCTGTATTTGTTTTAACTGAACCATTAAAAGCACAATCATAAGTTACTGTAAATGAATCTAAGTAAGTTATTCCTGTTCCATCATTATATAATTGTTGAATTTGAGCAACTGATAAAGCTGATGACCAAATAGATGGTTCATCAATTTGTCCTGTAAATCCCCAAACATTTGGAGCACCACTACTCATCTCCGTTCCTATTCCTAATAAATCTGCACCAGTAAGAGTAATAGTTGTTGTTTCATTACCAACATTAACTCCATTAACATATAGACTTCTATGAGATGAATTTGTAAAAACAGCTGTCATCATGACCCAACTTTGATTATTAACTGCACCACCAGTAATTGTTGCAATAGTTCCTGCTAAATTTCTAATAATGATATAAGCATTATTACCAGATAAGCCAAGTTTATATTTAGCATTATTTTCTAATGGGTCTGACAAAGAAATAATTGTAGCTTCTGCTCTTTGTGTTTGTCCTCCACCTTTTATCCAAGCATTGAATGTAAAAGGATATGCTGTTATTCCAATATTAGACATATTATAAACTGCTGTTCCATTTACATTACTTGTAGCTGTAAAATTAAGTGCTGTTGACAATTTACCTGCACCACCATATGCTGTTATGTTTTGTGCTATTAAAGTATAATTTCCAGTTGATTCTTTTGGATTACCAGAAGTATCATTAAAAGTTGCATAAACTCTTAAATTAGAATTTAAATCTACAGTCCAAGTTGCCCATTCATTTAATGTCTTACCTTTTGAAACTATAACCCAATCTCTTTGCTTAATCTTTCCAAAACCATTATTTCCCATATCTCCTGTAATTTTTATTAAAAAGTTACCAGAATTATCAATTTGATTTAAATTGTATTTAACAAATATTGGTTCTTTAACATTTGTAGTTCCAACTTGAATAATATTACATTCTTTTATTTCAGTTCCATTCTTCAATTTCTCTAAAATAGCACAAACATTTTCATATTTTGGATAAGTTACATCCTTATAATCGTAAGCTATTTCTAGAGTAGTATCCATCTGAACTCTATCTCCATTTTCATCCAATACATAAAAATCTTCAATAAGGATTCCCTCTTTATCTTGATACATTTGAACTTGAGATTCACAAGATTTTCCTGAACAATAAAAAGTATGTTCTACAATAGCCCCCTTAAATAAAACTTCATTAGTTACACTCTTTACTTCAATAGGTTTGTATGTTTCCCAGATTGTATTATAAGCTACTTCCTTTGTTCCAATAGTTAAGTTATCTCCTTTGGTTACTGTGATTGAAGTCTTTGTATCTGTTAAACCTGCACTTCCATAGTTAGCAAAAAATAATGCAAATCCTAATACAACTATCATTCCCATTGCTCCTATTAAAAATGCTTTTTTCATTTTAAGCTGAACACATAGTTCCTCCACTTGTAAATGTAAGACACGAAATAGTTGTAACATTCTTTGATGACATTTCTACATTTCCACCAAATGTTGAAGTTGTAGTTACATTCAAATCTCCAATAACATTCAAAGTATTTGTTGGTGTTGTGGTATTAACACCTATATTTCCTGTTGAAAGAATTGTCATACTTTCAATATTCTTATTTACAAATCTAAGAACAGAATTTGGATAAGTTGCATTTAAAATAGTATCTCCGTCTGAAGTATCATAATAAACAAAAAAATCAGTATTACTTCTAAAAAGACCTGATTTAAAAACAGTTGCATCAGTTTTCAAGGAAATATAATTAGGATTATTTAATTGATAACTTCTTATTTCACTAACAACTGGAAGATTTGCCCCTCCAGATGAAATAATACCATAAGAAGTTAAATTATCTGAAAAATTACCTGTTCCAACAACATTTAAGGTGTTTTGAGGACTCGTCGTCCCGATGCCGACGTTGTTCGTATTTGAATTGACGAAAAACGTATTAGTATCAACAGTTAAATTATAAGCTCCCAAAACAACATTTGCATTTGAACTCGTGTAAGGAATATAATAAGAACTATTCACTACTCCACCAAGTGTCGTTGAATTATAAAATCCATAAGGATTACTTAATCCATAATATAAAGTATCAGTATAAGTTTTATTCATTGCAGAGAAAGTTGAGTTCCAAGTTTCTACTCCTATTGCTTTGTATAATCCATTAGCCACAGCAGTTGTACTATAACTTGATTGGTTAGCAGTCCATAGTGGGTCTGCTTCACTTGTTAAATAAGAACCTATTGCTTGATATAAAGTATCTGCGTATGTTTTATTGAATGTTGCGAATGTACTATTCCAATATGCTAATGTGTTTGAACTAATTGGATAATATAAAGTATCAGTATAAGTTTTATTCATTGCAGAGAAAGTTGAGTTCCAAGTTTCTACTCCTATTGCTTTGTATAATCCATTAGCCACAGCAGTTGTA
>Ga0074195_1003653_pt1 | contig 13988 bp, 11 predicted proteins | sample EPASupsiteHSE623_FD_64525 | JGI IMG/M metagenome (GOLD analysis project Ga0074195, IMG submission 64525) | Bioremediated contaminated groundwater from EPA Superfund site, New Mexico - Sample HSE6-23 | ecosystem: Environmental > Aquatic > Deep subsurface > Groundwater > Contaminated ...
CAGCACACTATACCTTTTCGATGGTTCATACCTAAGACTCAATGATCTCACAATCGGATACACTCTGCCATCGAATGTTTCTTTAAAATATAAAATTGCATCGGCAAGATTTTTTGCACGAGGCACCAACCTGTTAACAATAACAAAATATCCCGGCTGGACACCGGATATTTATGAAATGGAGAGTTTGAATGTCCCTCAGTCCCGGATTATTAGTCTGGGTGTTCAAATTGGCCTTTAAGATATAAATACGCTATTGACTATTAATTAAATATGACCAATATTAACTTTATGGAAAATAAATCCGAGATATTGTTTTATCAAACTGTAGATGGCAAAACCAACATTCAGGTGCGATTGGATGAGGATACTGTATGGTTGACACAAGAACAGATGGCAGAGTTGTTTCAACGCGAACGTACGGTAATTACTAAGCATGTTGCCAATGTTTTTAACGAAGGTGAGCTGTCCGAAGAAAGCAATGTGCAAAAATTGCACATTGCAAATTCTGACAAACCTATAAAGTGTTATAATTTAAATGTTATAATCTCTGTTGGTTACCGGGTGAAATCGCCTCGGGGAACCCAATTTCGTATATGGGCGACACAACGTTTGAAAGAGTATATTGTAAAAGGTTTTACACTTGATGATGAACGTTTGAAGCAGGGAGGAAAAAGTGCCCGCTATTTCCAGGAGTTGTTGCAGCGTATCCGCGACATAAGGAGCAGCGAACGGAATTTCTACCAGAAAGTTACAGACATATATGCTACAAGCATTGACTATATGCCAAGTGATGAACTTACCCAAAAGTTTTTTGCCACAGTGCAAAACAAGATGCATTATGCCGTTCATGGTCAAACAACTGCGTAGTTGATAAAAACCCGTGCCGACAGTTCAAAACCACTTATGGGACTGATTAACTTTAATGGTGATTACATCACTGCTCAAGATGTAAAAGTTGCAAAAAACTACCTGACAGAGCAGGAGCTAAATCAATTTAATCTGATTGTATCGCTATATTTAGATTTTGCCGAGTTGCAGGCATCCAATGAACGACCTATGAAAATGACTGATTGGATCATAAAGCTTGACCAGTTTCTGGCGTTGAGCGAAAAAGAGTTATTACATGGTCCGGGTAAAGTGAGAGCAGAAGAGGCAGCAAAGAAAGCTTTTGATGAATTTGAAAAATACAAGGAAGAGCGAATGAAAAATCACATATCTGATTTTGATACGATTGTCAAAGAATTAGAAAAAAAGGGTTAGTGGAAATCTAAATTATGTAATGCCGCCAAAATGGATACTAAACCTATTCAGGAGGAATACAAAAAATTAAAACCACGGACCTTATAAACTCACGGCATTGTTCTGTAATTCAAAATATTATTAAGCATAAAATCATTATGTAAATATCAAAAAAATGTTTAAATTTACTCCCATAGAATTAAGGTGAATAAATCTATGGAAATCAACATTCTTAATTTAATCGATTTTGAGGGAGTAAATAAGTTGCTTGAAGGGTTCAATCAATCTACAGGTTTTGTTACTGCCATATTAGACCTCGAAGGAAATGTGCTTTCGAAATCGGGATGGAGACATATATGCACCGAATTTCACCGGACAAATCCCGAAACAGCCAAAAATTGCAGGATTAGCGATACAGTTTTAGCAAACAAACTTTGCGGTGACGAGAAGTATCATTTCTATGAGTGTTACAATGGATTGGTAGACGTAGCGGTACCTATCATAATTAACGGTGATCATATCGCCAACCTTTTCTCAGGACAATTCTTCTTTGAAGAACCGGATAGATCTTTCTTCAAGAAACAAGCCGAACAATATGGTTTTGACGAAAAGGAGTATCTGAAGGCTCTGGTGGATGTACCCATTGTCTCTAAGGAGAAGGTTAAAATCGCAATGGACTTTTTGCTGAATATGACTCAGCTAATAAGCGAGATGACATATCAGAAAATGGAGCTATTGCAACTGAATGATGCATTAAGAAAAAGTGAAGAACGTTCGCGAAGCACGCTTGACCAAATGCTGGAAGGGTGTCAGATATTAGGGTTCGACTGGAGATACATTTATCTGAACCATACTGCGGAGCTACACAACCACCGGTCGAACAAAGAACTGCTTGGCAAGCGCTATATGGATATGTGGCCGGGGATAGAACACACCAATGTGTTTAAAATTATCAAGCAGGTGCTCGAAAAGAGGATTCATAAGCATTTCGAAAACGAGTTTGCTTTTCCTGATGGAACTCTTGGCTGGTTCGACCTGAGTATCCAACCTGTACCGGAAGGAGTCTTTATTCTCTCTATGGATATCACAGAACGCAAACTGCAGGAAGCAAAGCTTCTTGATAGTGAATTCCGGTTCAGCAAACTGTTTGAAAACGGTCCTTTCGGAATGGTAATTGCAGATAAAGAATCTAGATTTAAAAAAGCTAATCCGGCTTTCTCTGCTATTATAGGGTATAGCGAAGAAGAGATTCTGCAATTAACATTTAAAGACATATCCTATCCCAATGATCTGAAAAAGGATATTACTTGTATTCAAAAACTTAATAATAAAGAAATTGCCGTTTACAAAACAGAAAAACGCTATATCCGGAAAGACGGACAGATTATTTGGGCTTCGCTGACAGTTTCTGCCATTTTTGACAGTGAAGGACAATTTCTTTATAACCTGGGTATTATAGAAGACATTACCCGCAGAAAGCACGTAGAGGAAGAGTTACGTGAAAGTGAACAGAAGTATAGGTTGTTATTTGAGGATAATCCACACCCAATGTGGGTATATGATTTGGAAACCCTTAATTTTCTGGAGGTAAACCAAGCAGCAATTAAAAAATATGGTTTCAGCAGGGATGAGTTTTTGAATATGAATTTAAAGGATATTAGACCTGCCTCTGAAATGGGGAAATTAATGGAAAATGTCAGACAAGATTCAGATGAATTGTCCTTTTCGGGTGAATGGAAACATAAAAATAGAGCCGGTGACATTTTTTTAGTCGAAATTATTTCTCATAGTATAATTTATAATAACAAAAAAGCACGATTGGTATTGGCCAATGACATCACCAAGCGTTTGCAGGCCGAGGAGGAGATCAGACAATTAAATGAAACTCTGGAGCAACGGGTTAGTGAGCGAACCACTCAGCTCGAAATGGCCAATAAAGAACTGGAAGCGTTCAGCTATTCCGTATCACACGACCTGAGGGCTCCTCTGCGCCATATAAACGGTTATGTAGATTTACTGAACGACCGGTTCCAGGACAATTTACCGGAAAAAGCCGGTCATTATCTGGGTATCATTACTGATGCTGCAAAACAGATGGGTTTGCTGATCGATGACCTGCTTCAATTTTCAAGAACCGGTCGTCAGGAGTTGCGTAAAGCAAAAACAGACATGAACGTTTTGGTTAATGAAGTGCTGGAAGATAAAATAAAACCATATATAAAAAACAGAAAAATCATATGGTCGGTGCAAGAGTTGCCTGAGGTATTTGGTGACTACTCTCTGCTTAAGCAGGTTTGGGTTAACCTTATTGATAATGCCGTTAAGTATACAAAGTATAAAGAATCCGCCGAAATTTCGATTGGATACAGAGAGGAAAAGGACAATTTTATACTCTTCATTCGTGACAATGGAGTAGGTTTCGACATGAAATATGCAAATAAACTATTTGGCGTTTTTCAGCGCCTGCACTCCCAATCTGATTTTGAAGGGACGGGAATCGGACTTGCCAATGTGCAGCGCATTGTACAGAAACACAATGGTACTATATGGGCGGAAGCCGAACCAAATAAAGGAGCTACATTCTTTTTTAACATACCAAAACATCGGGAGGAATAATAATGATTGAGTTGAAGACAATTTTAATAGCAGAAGACAATCCGCATGATATGGAACTGACTATTGAGGCACTTACCGAACATAAGCTTGCTAACCATGTTGTTGCAGTCAAGGACGGAGTAGAAGCAATGGAATATCTTAATTATGAAGGGCAATTTAAAAATCGCACAAAGGGTAATCCTGCTGTTTTACTACTCGACATTAAAATGCCCCGCATGGACGGGATTGAAGTTTTAACCGCCATCAGGGAACATGAGAAATTAAAGATAATCCCTGTTGTTATGTTGACTTCATCTCGAGAAGAACCCGACCTGAAAAGATGTTATGAACTTGGAGTGAATGCATATGTGGTAAAACCCGTGGATTTCAAGGATTTTATGGACGCAGTAAAACATATTGGCATCTTCTGGGCAATGCTTAATGAGCAACCTCAAACTACTTCGCAATGAATGACAAAAGTGATTTTTCAGGCATCGAGCTAAAGGTGCTTGTTCTGGAAGATTCCCTGAATGACCTCGAATTGGTTCATGAACAATTAACAGATTCTGGTTATATTTTGGATTTAACCCATGTAGATAATGAAGTTGAATTCTCCTCTTCCCTGCGAGAAAACAGCTATAACATTATTTTGTCTGATTTTAAACTACCCGGGTTTGATGCGTTTGGCGCACTTCAAATCTCTCAGGATATTTGTCCGGAAGTTCCATTTATATGCATTTCCGGGTCCATTGGTGAAGAGACTGCGATAGAATTGCTAAAGCTTGGTGCTGTCGATTATGTTTTGAAAGATAGGTCCGAAAGGCTTCCTTTTGCCGTAAAACGAGCACTGGAAGAGGCAAAAGAAAAAATGGCCCATAAAAAAGTAGTGAAAGCTTTACAGGAAAGCGAACATCGTTTTAAGCAAGTTGCAGAAGATGCCCAGGAATGGATATGGGAAGTTGACAAAGATGGATTATATACCTATGCAAGCCCGGTCTGCCAGACATTACTTGGTTACTCCACAGATGAAATTGTGGGAAAAAGACATTTTTATGATTTCTTCGTTCCAGAGAGAAGGGAGGAGTTAATGAACGGAGCTTTTGAAACCATTGCAAAAGGAGAACAGTTCAGACACTTTGAAAATCCAAATATTCATAAAAATGGGCATATAATAATTCTAACAACAAGTGGAAGTCCTATTATTGACGAAAATGGAAATATCAAAGGTTACAGGGGAGTAGATTCCGACATTACTGAAAGAAAAAAGATAATGGAAGAGTTGGTCTTTGCCAAAGAAAAAGCCGAAGAGAGCGATAAGTTGAAGACCGCTTTTATCAATAATATCTCGCATGAAATAAGGACGCCGATAAACAGTATTCTGGGTTTCGGACAGTTTCTCGCAGAAGCCGATCTTTCAGCCGAACTAAGAAAGGAATACTTCGGTATTATTAAGAAATCCAGCACCCGCCTGACAAATACGGTTTCCGACTATATTGATATAGCCCGGATAGTATCTGGCACAATTGAAGTCCATAAAAAAGAATTTTCTCTCAGACCATTATTTAACGAAATCATAGAAAACGCACAAGCTTTATGTGATGAAAAAATGATTGGTTTTGAGGCTGTCATACCGTCTGAACCAATTGACATAACCCTAAATTCCGACAATGAGTTTATTCGTAAAGTATTAAATATTCTTATTGATAATGCTTTGAAATTTACAAAGCAAGGCAGTATAAAATGTGGTTTTGGAATTAGTCCTGGGTTTCTTGAATTTTTTGTCCAGGATTCAGGTATTGGAATACCATCTGAAAAACTGGAGCTAATTTTTAACATGTTCTCTCAAGAGGACTCATCAAATACACGTGGGTACGAAGGCAGCGGTTTGGGACTTACCATTGCCCAGAGTTTAGTTAAGTTGCTTGGAGGATCAATTAAGGTAACTTCCGAAAAGGGGAAAGGCTCTGTTTTTTCTTTTACTGTTCCTTATAAAACATTAGATGTTCCGAAAAGCACCTTAGTATCAAAGACTTTGGCTTCACAAAATGTTAACAATCTATATGTGCTAATTGCAGAAGACGACGAGTCGAGCTATTTGTACATTGAGGCTATCATGAAAATTGTGGGGTGTAATTACATCCATGTAACTAACGGAGCCGAGGCTGTTAAAAAGTGTAAGCAAAACCCTGAGATAAATTTGGTATTGATGGATATTAAAATGCCAGTAATGAATGGGCTCGAAGCCACTCAACTTATTCATGAGTTTAGACCCGAATTACCAGTAATTGCCACTACTGCTTATGCTCAGACCGGCGATGAATACCGCTTTTTATCTGCCGGTTGTAATGGTTATCTGTCAAAACCAGTAAAAAAAGAGCATCTGCTGTTGCTATTACAAAAACACTCCTAAATTTAATCCTAATCCAATTCTTAAAAGAAGTATCAACTTAAAATCTACAACATTTGAAATAAAATTTGTATTTTCGACGCCTGGAACGAACCACCGATTCAGGAAATAAACATATAAAATATGAATTTACTTATTAAAAAGGGGCTGTTAGTTATACTGGCGGCTATAACCCTCACTATCAACGCTAATGCACAAGGTTTTGATGCTTTGGTCAATCCTAAAATAAACGTAAAACTTCTTCATCCTCCCGGACTGGGCTTGAAAATAAACAAAGTCATATTTAACCCTGCTACCGGCTACTTTTCCGACCAGATTATTGACCAGATAATCAGCGATTTCGTTAATAATGGAGTTGATGTAATTGATAGAGAAAACCTTAAAGCAATATTAGCAGAGCACGATTTGAATCTTTCTGGATATGTCGACAGAAATAGTGCCGTATCAATCGGAAAAATTATTGGCCCATCTGCCTTAATCTCTATTAAGGTACTCAGGTGCCAGACCGAGCAGAACGACAAGTTGTATGTTGACGAAAAGAAACGTGATTATCAGGCTAAGAAAGATTATATTGAACGCTCATATATTGCTCGTACAACGGTCTTTCTAAAGGTTTCTCTTCAAACCACCGACTTGACCACCGGTAAAATATTTACCGCTCGCGTTTTGGATTACTCACCAACTTTAGAAAACAGATCCACAAAGGGAAGACCGGAATTACCTTCGGAAACAGCAGTACAGGATATTGCATTAAGGGCCCTAACATCAGATGTCCACAGGATGTTTTTCCCTTGGGAAGAGCGCACCGATTTATACTTTATGGACGATAAAGAGGGAGGCTTGAAGGATGCATTCAAAGCCTTAAAGTCGGGTTTCATAGATGATGCTTTTGACCTTTCGCAGAAGAATCTTGAATTCTGCAAGAATAATCCTCAGCTCAAGGAGAAGATACTGGCACATGCCTATTACAATATGGGTATGATGTATTTCATTAAGAACATGTTCGACCAGGCCATTGAGAATTTCCAGGCTTCTCAGAGATTGCGTCCGGGAAGTATTGTCACAGAGTCTATAAATGAGTGTAATCGCGCAAATTCTTTAGCCCGCGAATTGCAAAGAGTAGACGATAAGGCAGCCATCGAGATAGAGCAAAGCAACAAACAAACCTTGCAAGCTGCCAAATCTCAGGCCGCCAATACAATGACCAACGCCGACGTTATTGCCCTAACTAAACAGAAGTTGCCAACCAAACTGATTCTCCAGAAAATCAAAACATCTATATGCAAATTCGACACATCTACAGAGGAGTTGGTTAAACTCTCTAATGCGGGTGTAAATGAAGATGTAATTCTGCTTATGATGGAAAAGAAGTAAATACTTTTCGTAATGCTTGTTATTCCAAACAATAATATATACTTTTGTATGGAATAACAAGCATTATCATGGCTAAACGACCATTATTACCTAGACAGGAAAAGGCATTGCAGGCATTTGGAGAGAATCTCCGCTATGCCCGGCTTCGCCGTGATTTGTCCATGGAACAGATTGCAGAAAGAGCCGGCATCTCTCGTTACACTCTTGACCGCATAGAAAAAGGCGAAGAGGGGGTTGCCATGGGGCACTACTTCCGGGTACTGCTTGCCTTAGGATTGGAGAGTGATTTATTGCTGGTCGCAAAAGACGACAAACTGGGCAGACGATTACAGGATGCCAAGCTTGAGCCAAGGGAACGAGCTTCTAAGAAATAATCATGGGCAGACAGAGAAATATACACGTTTACATCGATTGGGCCGAAAAATCCGGACCGATTTATATGGGCATTCTCCACACAGAAATGATTCGCGGCAAAGAGGTTTTTTCATTTGAATCCAGAGATGAGTGGCTTAAACATCCGGAGTTTAAATTTATCGATCCTGATCTGGGCCAATTTAAAGGCCATCAGTATCTAAACGATAGTAAAGACAACTTTGGTCTGTTTCTTGATTCCTCTCCGGACAGATGGGGCCGTTTGCTCATGAGAAGAAGAGAAGCAATGATTGCTAAATCGGAGAATCGTCAAGCGCGGAATCTTACCGATACAGACTACCTGTTGGGTGTTTATGACGGAAACCGAATGGGAGCACTGCGTTTCAAAATTGATGTTTCAGGAGATTTTCTAGATAATAAAATGGAGATGGCAACACCCCCATGGAGTACAATTCGTGAGTTGGAACATGCCAGTTTGCAATTGGAAAGGGTTGATGCGCCTGAAGATCCTGAATATAACAATTGGTTGAGAATGCTTATTGCTCCAGGTTCCTCACTGGGAGGAGCAAGACCAAAATCAAATGTATCAGACAACAATCATGACCTCTGGATAGCAAAGTTTCCCAGCAATCTGGACACAAGAGACATGGGGGCATGGGAAGCAGTCACTGCCGAAATGGCGAGCAATTGTGGTATTGAGGTTGCTCCCTGGAAAAGTGAAAAGTTAACAGGAGCGCATCATACATTTTTTTCCAAACGATTTGACAGAACACCACAAGGCAAAAGGCTATACTTTGCCTCGGCTATGACTCTTCTCGGTTACACTGACGGAGCAGATGCTTCTCAGGGGGCAAGTTATCTGGAAATGGCCGGGTTTATAACATCAAGCGGTTGTGATGTAGAATATAATCTGGAACAACTGTGGAGAAGAATAGTCTTCAATATTGGTGTGTCTAATTGCGACGATCATCTCCGTAACCATGGATTCATTCTGACTCCAAAAGGATGGAAGCTTTCTCCTGCCTATGATGTAAATCCCGACGAATTTGGTAACGGGCTAAAGCTTAACATAGATGATAACAACAATTCTCTCGATTTTGATTTAGCATTGAGTGTGGCACAATATTTTGGTTTGACCTCCGTAAAGGCCAATGAAATCCTCTCTTCAATCTGCTCTAAAATTAAAGATTGGCAAAAAGTTGCTGCTAAATACAATATCTCCCGCTCGGAGCAAGATATGATGAGAAATGCTTTTAAAACTTCTTAACTCTTCACAAAATAATATTCGGCAAATGCCCACTTCCATCATAGAGCAGCATCCATTGGAGCCCTTTCTCCCACACCACGCCAAATTGCTTTTGCTAGGGAGCTTCCCTCCGCAACGTAAGCGCTGGTCAATGAACTTCTTCTATCCCAACTTCCAGAACGATATGTGGCGTATTATGGGGCTGATTTTCTATGAAGATCCTTTGCATTTCGTTATTGGCAAGAGGTTCGACGAGATGTTGGTGCGGCAATTTTGCGAAGAAAAGGGAATCGCACTCTATGATACTGCTCAGGCTGTGATCCGTCAAAACAACAACGCATCGGACAAGTTTTTAGAGGTTGTAACCCCGGTCAATTTAGCCCATCTTCTTGATCGTATTCCGGAGTGCAACACTATTGCAACTACAGGACAGAAGTCCACAGAGATACTTTTCTCAATTCTGTCAGAAGGACCGGAGTTTGACCAACCGCAATCTATGCCCACTATAGGCACATTTGTCACCTTTTTGTATAACCAAAGAAGCTTTCGTCTTTACCGCATGCCTTCCACTTCACGAGCATACCCAAAGTCCCTCAAAGAGAAGGCCGGAGACTTTGCAGTAGTTTTTAGCAACAGTCTGAATATTTGATTTTTACACAATATTTTTTATACATAATGTAATTCTTAACTTTGTAACATACAATAATTAAGATGCTTGCTAAAAACTACTGCAAAGTCATAAATCAAACGGCAGAACACATAAAGGCCCAACTATCGGGCGAGGGTTCGGGCCACGACTGGTGGCATGTTTATCGTGTCTGGAAAAATGCCATTCACATTGGAAGACAGGAAAATGCCGATATGTTTGTGGTTGAACTTGCCGCCCTGCTTCATGATATTGCAGATTGGAAGTTCCATGACGGTAACGAAGATATTGGTCCTGAGATGGCCAGAGAGTGGTTGGAGAGTTTATCTGTGGACCAAAAGGTTATTTATCAAGTCTGCAGTATTATCCGGAACATCTCTTTCAAAGGCGCGGGAGTAACTAACAAAATAGACACGCTTGAGGGCATGGTTGTTCAGGATGCCGACAGGCTGGATGCTATTGGCGCTATTGGAATCAGCCGGACATTTGCTTACGGCGGCAGCACAGGAAGAGAGATTTACAACCCAGGAATTCCTCCACAGAAGCACAACTCATTTTATGAATATAAAAACAGCAATGGTCCTACAATAAACCACTTTTACGAAAAACTGCTTCTTCTCAAAGATCTCATGAACACTGCTGCCGCCCGGGAAATTGCCGTCAGGCGCCACTTGGTAATGGAAAATTTTCTGGAACAATTTTATAACGAGTGGGAAGGCAAAGACTAAAACACATTTACAAAAACATGAACGGACAATTCACAGTATCGGATTACCTGCTCCAACGATTACAGGAGATAGGTATAAAGCATCTGTTCGGAGTACCCGGAGATTACAATCTGGATTTCCTGGACGATGTTATGGAAAGCTCAATAAAATGGGTAGGAAACTGTAACGAGCTGAATGCCGGATACGCAGCCGACGGATATGCCAGGCTAAACGGAATCGGTGCGGCGGTAGTAACATATGGAGTAGGTGGGTTCAGCATAATCAATGCAGTGGCCGGGGCCTATGCAGAACATGTCCCCTTGATAATCATAAACGGGGCTCCGCCTGCACGTAGAAGGGAAGCCGGAGCCATGGTCCATCATCTTGTCTCAAACTACTATCTGCAGTTCGATATCTTCAAGAAGATTACCATAGATGCGGTTCTTCTTGTAGATTCCGTTACTGCCCCGGAGGAGATTGACCGCGTTATCAGTAATTGTCTGGCTCATAAACTACCAGGTTATATCGAACTGCCAGCCGACATAACGCACGCACCCTGTCATGCTCCGGTGGGGTCCCTTATTGTACAGCCTTTGATCTCAAACACCGATAGTCTGGACGAGTGCACGAAGGAGGCTGCTGGGTTGCTCAACAAGTCGGCCAATCCGATGATATTAGCCGGCGTGGAGCTGCTTAGGTTCGGTCTCGGAAAAGAAGCACTTCAACTTATTGAAACAAGTGAGGTTCCATTTGCTACAATGCTCAGTAGTAAATCGGTGGTGCCGGAACTTCATCCTCAGTTCACAGGCATCTATCAGGGAGGATGGAGCAAGGAAGCAGTTCGTCTGCAGGTTGAGAATTCCGACTGCTTGCTATCACTTGGAGCATTGATGACCGACACCGATACCGGATTGTTCAGCATCAACCTCGACACCCGGCGTATGATAACCGTAGGTGGAGGTCAGGTGCGTATAGGAAACCATATTTATGATCAGGTTCATCTGGGTGATTTTATACGGGAACTAACCCTTTTGGCTGAGCCCCGCTCATATCTGGCTTCCCACCCTGCCGTGTCATTTAGTCCAAGGCAAAACTTTGTAGCTGAACCTTCGTGCGAGCTCACTGCTCCCCGCCTCTACGAGTGTATCAACTCGTACCTCGACGACCAGATGATCCTTCTTTCTGAACCCGGAGACTCTTTCTGTGCGACTCCTGAATTCAACATAGAAGAGGCAGAAAACTTTATTGTGCAGGCATATTACTGCTCAATAGGGTTCTGTACCCCGGCAGCGTTGGGTGTTGCCCTTGCTCGTCCAGCCAAACGTCCCGTAGTACTTACCGGCGATGGCGCCTTTCAGATGACTGCACAGGAGGTTTCTACCCTCATAAGGGAACATTGTCCGGCGGTAATCATAATAATAAACAACGATGGCTACCTGATAGAAAGGCGCCTCCACAAGGATGGAATGTATAACGATATACAGAATTGGCAATATTCCAAACTGCCCGATGTTTTTTGTAGCGAACCCTTAGTTACTGGCACAAAGTTTGTTACAAGCATAAAGGCAACTACCGAAGAGGAGCTGGAACTAGCTATGAAGGTTGCTGTAGCAGAAAAGGACAAACTAGTTTTTATTGAGGTTAGCCTCCAAAACCGGACATGCTCTAAGGGACTTGAACGACTTGGCAATTCTTACAAAATGTCCCTACAGAAGCAGTAGTCGTGACCAACAATACAGATGTAAATATTTACAAACAAATTTTTGTATTATGTCTATATTAAATCACTTATACCAAATGGCAGCAGTATTGTCTCTGGCTCTTGGTCTTTCTCAACCGCAACTCCTTATGCAACAACTGTCGCAAAATCAGCAAATACAGTTGCATCAGAAGCTTTCTGTACCTACTCATACAATAATCACCGGAAACATTAAAAACCTGAGCACCTACCCTACTACAAAGGTTTTCTCTGTACAAATTATTGATTTCAGAGGTGAGAAAACCATTATCAAAGATTCAATCGGTATTGACGGCACTTTTAAGCTTGAATTTGACCTGTTCATCACTCAGGATATTAATATCCAGCCTATTGTCGGAAAGATAATTGCCAACCCAGGCGACAGCATCCATCTGGATATTGACTTCAATAACATAGGGAACGTCGGTTTTTCCGGTGATTCTAAAAAAACGAACAGCGATCTGAACAAGTACCTGAACCGATTCTATTCCGACAGCGAATTTGTTAACAGAAAGTCACAAAAGCTTGATCATGTGAGATTTCTCTCTTTCTGCGATAGTGCCAGGTTAGTTATGGTTAAAAAACGAGAAGAGTTCCTAAAGACTACGAATGCCAATAAAGTAATACAGAAATGGACATCAGATTATATTGACATTATATATGGCCGGACTCTTTTCCAGTATTTTTTCATGCATAAGTATTACATGAAAAATCTGGGTAAAGATTTGATGTTCCCAGAAGTGTACAAAAGTTTTCTAAAAAGGGTTGAGTCGCTATATAATAATTCTGTAATGAATTCCGGTGCCTATGAACTTCTCGATTCTTATACAATGATTGCAACATCGGAATTTCCTCGCGACTCAGCAAAGAGCGAAGATATAATGATTCATTTGTTTAATAAATCTTGGGCATCAAATGATAATGCCGTGCTAAGCCAGATGTTGGTTGGCAATATTTTTTTTAATACCCTTTGCCGGAACAAAACTGAGTTTTTTATAAACAATGAAAAGTTCCTCGACGAGAATATATCGGAACCCTTTATCAAGACCCCTCTTAAGATGAATTTTGCTCAGGTAAGGCAGAATATTGAGAAACCTCAGATAGTACACAATCCTATAGTAAAGTCATTGGCCGGTACTGCCGGTGAAATACTTTTAGATTCAATCCTTAACGCAAACAGAGGAAAGGTGATTTACATAGACTTCTGGGCCAATTGGTGTGGTCCGTGCGTAGCTGCTTTTCCTAGTTCTAAAACATTGAAGGACAAATTTGAAGGAAAGGATGTTGTATTTGTTTATCTGTGTCTGGATGCCAATATCGAACAGTGGAAAAAGAACATATCGGTTCTTGGTTCTACAGGCATTCATCATGTATGCACCAAAGATGAAAACAACAGTCTGATGAAAGGCTTCCAGATACACGGCATACCATATTTTGCACTGATTAACAAACAAGGCTATATAACAGAATCCGGCAATTACTTAGTGCCGGCCAGCCCGGAAACAGAAGAAAAGATTGTTCAGCTACTTAATCAAAATGTGTAAATAATGTAAATTATTTCAAGTATTATGTAACACAACCCATTGTGTTTGTCTCCACTTTCGTGCCCAAATCAAACAATAATCATGAATAATCTTTTTAGGGGTCTGATTTCGGGCTAT
>Ga0074195_1003654_pt1 | contig 13988 bp, 14 predicted proteins | sample EPASupsiteHSE623_FD_64525 | JGI IMG/M metagenome (GOLD analysis project Ga0074195, IMG submission 64525) | Bioremediated contaminated groundwater from EPA Superfund site, New Mexico - Sample HSE6-23 | ecosystem: Environmental > Aquatic > Deep subsurface > Groundwater > Contaminated ...
GAGGCCCGGCTGAAGAGCCGAGGCCGAACGCCATCTTGCGACCGCGACGAAGAGGAGCGGTCATATGCAAGATGGCCGGAAAGCGACGAGTTCTGACGCCGCAGACGAGTGGGCAGACCAGGGTGCAGATGGGGGATCAGGGATGGGCTCCTATTGAACGGGCATGGCCGTCAAGATACACTGGGTGCACCATGGAGCACCCGAGCCAAGCGGTGGATGAGAGGGCGACGGAGGGCACCCCATTCCACGAAGAAGGGTCGATCACGGAGTCAACGACGGATCGCGGGCAATGGACCAGGTCGGCCGTGGTCGGAGGTCTCATACTCCTCGTTCTCGTTTCGTTCGGGCGAGTACTGTGGAACGATTTCGTCACCTTCGACGATCCGCTCTTCGTTCTGATGAACCGGAACGTCAATACCGGCCTTTCTTGGAGCGGCTTCATCTGGGCGTTCACCCATTTCCACACATCCCAGTGGCAGCCGGTGACCTGGCTTTCGCACATGCTCGACTGCCAGCTCTACGGGCTCGAACCGATGGGACATCACCTCTCGAGTCTGATCATCCACCTCCTGAGTTCGGTGATGCTCTTTCTGATTCTGGAGCGGATGACTGGGGCCCTCTGGACCTCGGCACTCCAGGCCGCGATCTTCGCGGTTCATCCGCTCCGTGTCGAATCCGTGAGTTGGATCGCTGAGCGTAAGGATGTGCTCGCGACCTTCTTCTGGATCGCCACGATGGGTGCCTATGCCGCGTACGCTCGCCACCCAGGGCGTGGACGCTGGACTCTGGTGGTCCTCCTGTTCGTTCTTGGTCTCATGTCGAAGCCCATGGTTTTGACGTTGCCGTTCGCCTTGCTCCTTCTCGACCTCTGGCCGTTGGGTCGCCTCTCGTTGCCGAAACTCGCGGGATCCCAGAAAACATCACCCCGGGCATGGGTTCGAGGGCTCGTCGACTCGATCAGGCCCCTCGTCTACGAGAAGCGGCTCCTCTTCGTCCTCTGTCTTTGCTCTATCGTCGTAACATTCCTGGCTCAAGCTCGAGGAGGGGCGATCGCGAATCTCCAAGACTTCACGATCAGCGACCGATTCAAAAACGTGACCGTCTCCACCGTGCGCTATCTGATCAGCTACTGTTGGCCCGACGATCTCTCGGTCTTCTATCGATACGAAGCCCGGGAGTACTCGTGGCTGATCGTGGGCGGCTCTGTGTTGACGCTTCTCGTTCTCACCCTCGGGTTTCTCGCGGAGATGCGAAACCGTCCTTGGTTGATCGTGGGCTGGCTCTGGTACCTGGGAACACTCGCTCCGGTCATTGGTCTGGTGCAGATCGGTCTTCAATCACGGGCCGATCGATACACGTACATCCCGTCCATCGGACTTGGAATGATCGTGGTGGGCCTTTTGACGGATCTCTGTCATCTTCTGAGGATTCCCTTTCGTTGGCGTGCTCTTCTGTCCGTGATGGTCCTGATCGTCCTGGGTGCGACGACCTCGGCAATGGTCGCGCACTGGAGAAACTCCGCGGCGCTGTATCGTCAGGCGCTCCACGTGGACGAAAAAAACGACTTTGCCCATTCAGCCCTTGCGGCAGTCTTCGTGTATGAAGGGTTGCACGACAAGGCGCTGGTTCACTATCGCCGGGCGACCGAGCTCAAGCCTCGCAACCCTCTGCACTGGCTCGAACTCGCCAAAGTGCTTCGAATCATGGGGCACCACGACGAGGTGATTCCTTGCATCAAACGATCCCTGAGTCTGGATCCCTCTTCGGAGGAGGCGCGGCGCTGCCTTGCCGATGCCCGTGCACGATCGACCAAGGTCAATACTCGATGAAGCCTTGGCTTGCCTTTTGAGGCACGTCCCTTTGACGAGAAGCCAGAGTCTGATTTCCAGACGGTTCAACACTGTTCAACGAGGGAGCAACCGCTTTTGGCGGTGCGGACGGGATCATCTCGGGCGGGATCCGGATCCCCGTCCGTGGCTCGAACGACCGAACGAGTGAGCGACGTCAGGAGTCCCGTTGTGTCCCCTTCAGCATGAGCTCGACGACGAGGCGTCCGAACCGGGCCGGATCAGGGAGTTCAGACCCTTCGACGAGCAGGGCTTGTCCAAAGAGGAGTTCGGCGTAGTCGCCGACCCGAGGGTCGTCCTTGTCCTTGTCGAACCGGTCTTTCATCCGCTTGAGCACCTCGTGAGCCGGGTTCAGCTCCATGATCCGCCGTTGGCCCGCACCTCGTTTGCCACCGAATAGACGTTCCAGTCGCGGGCTCACCGCACCGTCAGCGACGAGGCAGGCTGGGGAGGACGTGAGTCTGCTCGAGAGATGCACCTCTTTGACGTGCGCGTCGAGCCTCTTCTGAAGGGCTTTGAACAACTCGGAGTAGCCCTCTTCTTTCTCCTTCCTTGCCCTGTCCTCTTTCTCTCGCTCCTCCTTGCTACCGAGATCCAGAGTGCCTGCGGCCGCGGACTTGAGCTTCTTCCCCTCGAACTCGAAGTGCGACTGGGTCATGAGCTCATCGATCGCGTCGGAGAGATAGAGAACCTCGAGCCCCTTCTCCTTGAACACCTCGAGGTGAGGGGAGCTCTCGATGAGGGCGCGGGACTCGCCGGTGAGAAAGTAGATCTCCTGCTGCCCCTCCTTCATCCGCGACACGTACTCTTTGAGGGTCGTCAGCTTTTCGGCGTCCGCCGAGGACTCGAAGAGCAGCAGGCCCAGGAGCTTGTCCTTGTGGTCATACTCGGTCGACACGCCCTCTTTGAACGCTCGTCCGAACGCGGTCCAGACCTTGCGGAACAGGTCCTGCTCGTTCGTCTGCATGTCCGCGAGGATATCGAGGACCTTTCTCGTCAGCCCCTTGCGGATCTGCGTGATCTGCCGATCGTGCTGAAGCATCTCACGCGACACGTTGAGCGAAAGGTCGGGCGAGTCGACCACGCCTTTCATGAATCGGAGGTACCGTGGGAGCAGATCTTCACACTTGTCGACGATCTTCACGTTCTGCGCGAAGAGTTGGAGCCCTCCCTCCGGGCCGTAGGAATAGAAATCAAAGGGCGCCCGGGAAGGGATGAACAAGAGCGCGCGATACTCGAGCCGCCCCTCAGCGTTGAACGTGATCGTCTTGAGGGGCTTTTCCCAATCGTGGGAGATATGCTTGTAGAAGTCGTGGTACTCTTCTTCCTTGACGTCCTGCTGCTTGCGGAGCCAGATTGCCTTCATCGAATTGAGCGTCTTGTCCTCGACGATGGTCTTCTTCGGAGCGTCCTTCTTGGGTTTGCCTTCCTCGTCTCTTTCCTCTTCCTCCCGCGTGACCTTCATGCGGATCGGGTAGCGGACGAAGTCCGAGTACTTCCTGACGATGTTGCCGAGCACCCACTCGTCGGTGAAGTCGGGCATGCCGTCCTCTGCGTCCACGGGTCTCAAATGCAGGGTGATCGAGGTGCCGGGGCTGTCCTTGACGGTCGATCCGACCGTGTACGTCCCGTCGCCACCCGACTCCCAGCTCGTGGCGGCGTCCACGCCAGCGCGACGCGTGCGCAGGGTGACCTTGTCCGCGACCATGAACGCGGAGTAGAAGCCGACCCCGAACTGACCGATGAGAGCGAGGGTCTGATCGCTCGACTTCGACTCCCTGATCTTCTCCATCAGTTCGCGTGTGCCTGAGCGGGCGATCGTACCGATGTTCGAGATCACCTCATCCCGCGACATACCAATGCCGTTGTCGATGATCGTCAGAGTGCGGGCATTCCGGTCGGTCTCGATCCGGATCTCAAGCTCTTTATCCCCACGCAGGCCGGGCTGGGTGAGGGCTTCGAAGCGAAGTCGATCGAGCGCGTCAGAGGCGTTCGAGATCAGCTCGCGCAGGAAGACTTCCTTATTCGAGTAGAGGGAGCGGATGAAGAGATCGAGGAGCTGCTTCATCTCGGCCTGGAACGGGAGGGTCTGGGGGGCGGTGGCGTCGTTTCGGTTGACCCCTTCGGGTTTGTCCTGGCCGCGAAGTCCGCTGGCGTGGCTGCCCTCTTGCCCCTTGAAATTCGGGGAGTCGTTCGATGGCTCCATGAGCTCCTCCTGTCTTGTGTGTACCGAGTCGCGAGTGGATGGTTTTTCTATCAGCTTGGGAACAGATTGTCAACATGTGCCCCACCAACGGGTGCATGTCTCGTGGGTGGCGCAATGTGTTGATCCAAGTGTCTGTTGAGGCCGGTGGAGCGGAAGTCGACTTGCCGATCGGGGGTAAGCAGAGTCGTTGAACTCGCCGGATCGCGGGAACGCTCTCTTATTCTCCGGACTTGCGGTGATTTCCGGACGCTCACGCCACCCGCTCCGGTCAAACGCCTTCCAGCTTACGCGCCGCCGGGAACAGGATGTTGTTCTCCAAGTGGATGTGTTCGTGTAGATCGGCTTGCAGAGCCTTGAGACTCTCGAACAGAGATCGGAAAGCCGGACACGCGTCCTCGGGCGGTCGGTACGACGAGGTCTGACCCTCGATCGTTCGCAAGGCCGAGCCGGCATTGTCGTGTTCGCGCTCCAACTGGCGAATCGGGGCTTCGACGCTCCCAAACGGGCAAGTGGGCTTCGGCCCCCCTCCGATCACATAGATGTCCAGCTTTCGGATGTACGGGAAGAGGACCTGCTCTTCCTTCACCAGATGGGCTTCCGTTTCCGCCCGTAGAGCGTCGAACTGTGCCGCGACCGCCTGGAGCATCGGACCGTGGTTCTTCTCGTGGGCCCGTCTCACCTTTTTGATGAGGCTTTCGATTCGAGGAAACTCCGTTCGAAGATAGGAGTGATGCCGGCTCTGGATGTGGTCGGCCAGCTCCTTGATCGAGGCGACACTCCAGTCACGAGTGCCTTCCTCGAGCGATCGAGGAGCGGCGAAGGCTTCCTTCACGGCTCGGATCAGAGCCTCAAAATCGACGTGTGCGTTTTTTGCCGCGACCGGGAGCTTCTGTCCCCCTCCGCAGCAGTAGTCCACGCCCATGGTCTCCAGAATCGCGAGAGCCTCCGGATGCCGCACCACCAGATCTCGAACAGTCATGCTTTCCCAGGCGACATCTTTCATCAAGGATCACCATCTCATCCGCTTGACACGTGTCCATCGTCATCATACACGCTTTCTTTTCCGACGCATCGTTTTTCTCCTCCAAACTCGTCGAGGCTTCCGATTTCCCGTCGACTTCGCGGCTTTTTCATTAATCATCACCATCGCTCCACGACCGTTTCTGTGATATCGTGCCGACGTGGTGTCCGCAAACGCGGTCCATCACGGATGCGTGGACAAAGTCGGCACCACGACATTCTTCTCGTTGCCGAAAGGTGTGAACACAAATGGGATCGAAGCTCTTCGTCGGTGGTCTGTCCTGGGATACGGATGACACAGGTCTTCGCGCTGCTTTTGCCCCGTTTGGCGAAATCGTTGAGGCGAAGGTTGTAACGGATCGAGACACAGGGCGCTCACGGGGCTTCGGTTTCGTCACGTTCGGTGACGAGGCGACCGCCGCGAACGCAAGGGCAAAGATGGACGGCCAGACCCTAGACGGACGGAACATCAAGGTCGACATCGCCGCGGACAAACCGGCCAGAACCGGTGGTTTCGGTGGAGGCGGCGGTCGAGGCGGCGGCGGGTATCGTGGTGGTGGCGGTGGCCGTGGAGGAGGAGGGGGTCGGGACCGGTACTAGATCCAATTCCCATGAGTCAAAGCTTCAAACCGTGGCAATCCCTCGAGGGCCCCGGGGAATGAAGCACCCATCAATCTGCGGATGAGACCCGCCTCTATTCTGGCGGGCCTCGTCCCCCCGACCGAAGGGGAGTCGATGCCGAATCAGGAATTGGTCTGTGAAGACTGCAAGCAGGTTTTCGAACTGACGGAAGAACAACGCAAGTACTACGCGGAGACCGCGTACACGCTTCCGAGCCGGTGCGACGCGTGTGAGGAGCGTCGACAGGCGGAAAAAAACGCGAAGAAGGCGGCGAGGCGTCCCACCAAGAAGCGCCGATGGTGAGTTGGCTTACGGACCGACCCAATCCTCTCCGAGGTGGTTCACCGTGGCGATGGCGCAATGACGGGTGAACGTGCGCCTGATCGTCCGGAGGTTGGGGGTCCGAGGATCAGCCCCGGGAGGGGCAACCGAGAGGTCGATGCCCAGTGTGTCACCCGTTTTGGTCCCGGCAGGCACGTAGGTGAACAGGACGTCGACGAACGGACCGGCTGACAACGCGACACCGTTCCGAAAAACCCGTCCGGAGGACTGGTCGAAGACCCAGGTCACCCGTTCCGACAGCGGGGTCAAGTCGGAGTTCAGAGGAAGTCCGCCAGGGCCACTCGAAAAGAAGGTTGGGACTCGGGCGAGCGTGAGCGCGCGCGTCGGGTCGGGCCGGGCTTTGGTGGCGAGACGCGACCCGGGCAAGAGGTGGAGCAGATCGTCCTCGAGGAGGACCAGAAGCTGAGCCATGGATCTGGCCGCCTCAAGTTGGGTATCGACCCGTTCTCCTTGGCTCCGTCCGGTCTGCCAAAGGCCGAGGCCGACACTGAAGACCATCAGGAAGATCCCCAAAGCGAAGAGCATCTCGAGGAGCGTGGTCCCGTGGCGTCTCAATTTTTGTTCCCTCCTGCTCCGCTGGCCGCGCGGGGGCGTTCCTTGAGCCCTACCTGAGGATCGGTGACCAAAAGGCTGGCCAGATGGCGCCGATTCGCCTGACTGCCGGCGTACGGCTCGGTCCAGGTGTACTCGATTTCGATCGAGAAGACCCCCGGATGGGTCGTGAGGTACTCGATCTTGGACTGTTCCCGCACGCGGATCGGCCGACCGGAGCTCGACAGGTCAAACGATCGATCCTGCCGAAAAGGATCCCTGGGATACCCTTGGGTGGCAAGCTGTCCTTCGAGCTCTCCCAGACGACCGTGGGAGATCCCGGCAATGTCCAGTTCGTGGGCCGAGTGGCGAACCTCACGCTCCTGGCCGGTCATGAGCGCCAGAACGGCCGGGAGACAGAGCCCCACCACGAGGGCCGCCACCGCCAACTCCACGAACGAGATAGCCTTCCGGGTCATAGTCGCTCCACCCTCTGGTAGAGGATGCGCGGAGAGACCGCGACGAACAGCCCCGCGCTTCGGGCCACCCCTCCGGTCAGGAGAGGCAAAAGCGGGGACGGCGCGCGGTGGGTCACGCTCCCCCGATCAGGCCAGGGGTCGGGCCTCTGAACCATCAGGAGGGCGCCGACCAGCTGGGATCCCTGGGCGAATTCGAGCGTCAGAGCAGGCTCACCCGGACCCGGGCGGCCCAGGGCCAGAGTAAGATTGCACCGCCCTTGGATCCGGACCGGTCCTGCATGAGCGGAGACCGTCAGGTGATCGCCCGGCCTTGGCTGTGAATTGACGCCGTTTAAGACCACGCCGCCAGGGCCAGCCAGGAGCAGGAGGTTCCCAGGCATCTGCCCCCTGAGGACCACCGGCACCTTCCGGTTCTCGAGAGAGACCACGCCGCTGGCGACACCGACCAAGCTCAACAGGCCATAGAGCTGATCCTCGACCGTTGGACCCTCGGGGTCTTCCCGAAGCACCCATTGAGCACGAGGGGCAAAGTAGCCGGCTTCGAGCAGAGCCGAGAGCTCCATGGCCCGCGCCGCCTCGGGAGAACCGTCGAGAGGCAGGATCTTGTAGGCCTTCTGGTAGGCCCAGAGCCGCCAAATCCCGTCCTGCATCGCGGCAGCGAGGGCACCGGCCGCTTTCGAGGCCTTGGAGGAGTCGGACTTCACCGACTCCCAGTAGGCTTGGAGCTGATCGACCTGGGCGCGAATCCCCTGCAGGTAGACGGCCAGGTCGAGCGGACCCAGGTCTTGGGTGGCGGCCGACGGGATCAATCCGTAGAAGGCGAAGCGGGCCGGTTCCGGAAGCTTGTTGGGAAGGGCCCCTGTCGCGGAGGGATCCATAGTCTGGTCCAGCACCCACTCCCACGACTGACGAACCGATCCGGAGCTGGCGTCGCGCTGGGCGACCATCGCCGGATAGAGAGGGGTCAAACGCGAGACCAGGTCAGAATAGATGGCGTTGGCTTGCGGCAGATCGGTCAGGCCGGTGGCCGAACCGATGAAGAGCCCGTACCGGTCGAGCACCGGATCGATCGTGGTTCTGGAGACCTTGATCGATCGAGCCAGCTCCAGCCGACGAGAAACCTGTCGGGCCGTTGCGGGAAGCTTGAGCTGTGCACGAAAGACGGCCACGGCGACCTTTTCCTCGAAGCTTCGCGGTAGCGGGGTCTGGAACGCGATCCCGACCTCCAGTTTCTCCAAGACGAATCCGGCGTATTCCTCCCGCGCGAGGGTCGTCTGACAGAGACTTGCGTCGAGGAACGGGGTCAGGTCGACCCAGGTCGAATCGGGCTTGGAGAGCGAGTGACGCAGAAGGTCGGAGATCGGGCCCTCGGTGTTGACGGCCCGGCGCAGTTCCGCTTCGAGCGCGGCGATCAGAGAACGGGCAAGGGTCTCGAATTTCCATTCGACCACGAGGTCATGACTGGTCCACCGGAGGTTGGAAGCCGCCATGGAACGAAACAGACCGGAAATGGCCAACACGGCCAACACCGAGACGACACACCAAAGGACCATGGCTCCACGGGGACGGTGGAGACGGGCTGGATTCGACGCGACGAGTGGGATGCCAAGACTCATGCTCAGATCTCGTTGGTAAAAGGGGCCGGCCTCAGTCGATGACGAATCCCCCACCGAAGATTCACTCGGGGTCTATTCTACGACGCACTTTCGGCTTGTAAAGACAGTCTGAACTTCCGGACCCCGAGTCTGCCAACTCAAATCGGCAGACTCCGAATGTCAGCAGGGACCGGAGAGATTGCCCCTCCGCCACTCCCATGATATACTGCAACGCCTGAACGAGCGCCTTGTCGCGTTCTCGCTTGCTTGGCCTCACATCCAAACGGATGCGAGAGGCCAACGTCCGACAACCGCGACGCACCGCTGCTGACCCGAAACGAAAGACGAGACAGTGTCGTCCTCCGGTCCGACATACACGAAACCGATCCTGGTCGTCGACGATGACAAGGCCCTCCTCGAAACGATCAAGGAGTTCCTGAATCACGGCGGATATCAGGTGCTGCCCCGGGACAATCCCGCCAGCGTGGTCGAAGACGTCCGTGAAAGAGGGATCGAGATCGTCATCTCGGACATCCAGATGCCCGGGATCAACGGTCTCGATCTTCTCGATCGTCTCAAGGAAGTCGATCCGAGCATCGTCGTCATCGCCATGACCGCCTACGGTTCCGAAAAGATCGCGGTGGAGATCATGAAAAGAGGGGCCTACGACTATCTTTCGAAGCCCTTCTGCATGGATGAGTTCCTCGTGGTCGTCGGAAAGGCCACGGAGCACATCGATCTCATCCGAAGGAACCAGGCCCTGACCGAACAGGTCCTCCAAAACCGCCCGGTGGATGAGATGGTCGGAGAGTCTCCCAGGATGGTCCAGATCAAGGAGCTCATCCGGAGAGTCGGAGCCTCTGATGTGACAGTTCTCATCACAGGAGAGAGCGGGACGGGCAAGGAACTGGTCGCCCAGTCCGTCGTCAACCACTCGACCCGAGCGGGCGGCCCGTTCGTGAAGATCAACTGCGCGGCCCTTCCGGAGAATCTCCTGGAAAGCGAGCTCTTCGGCCACGAGAAGGGATCCTTCACGGGTGCCCATGCCCGCCAGATCGGAAAATTCGAAATGGCCTCCGGAGGCACGGTGTTCCTGGACGAGATCGGGGACATGTCGTTCTCGACCCAGACCAAGCTCTTGAGGGTCCTCCAGGAACGTTGCTTCGAACGCGTGGGGGGCAAGGGGATCATCCGGGTGGACCTGCGCGTCCTGGCCGCCACGAACAAAGACCTTCAGACCGAAATTCGCAAGGGCAACTTCCGGGACGACCTCTACTACCGGCTGAACGTCATCGAAATCCGCGTTCCTCCCCTCAGAGAGAGAAAAGAGGACATCCCCCTCCTCCTCGACCATTTCCTCGACGAGTGCGGCAGAAAGTATGGGAAACCAAGGCGGAGAATCACCGGATCTTCGCTCCTCAAGCTCTGCAACTACCATTGGCCTGGCAACATCCGCCAGCTCAAAAATTACATGGAGCGGGTCACGGTGCTCGAGCTCGATTCCGATCTGGATCGAGACATCGACTCCATGACCGGTGGTGGAGGGGCGTCCACCCCGCAGCAGAAGGTCGAGGTGGTCTTGGAGAGTCTAAGAGACGCCGAATTCCGGTACATCCAGCACGTGCTGGAGCTGACCAAGGGCAACAGAACCCAGGCCGCCCAGATCCTCAAGATCGACGCAAAGACGCTCAGAGCCAAACTGAAGAAATCGTCCGATCAGGGCGCCGAAAACTGACCTCGAGGCTGTAAGGAGAGACACCCACCTTGAACCTGAAGGATCTGACCCGCGGGATGAATCTTCCCAAGCTCGCCAAAAAGAGCACCCTGACCATCACCCGGTCGAGGAAGGGATCGGTCAACGTGCTCCACTTCTCCGGAGACCTGGACCTGAGGACGCTCGATCAGGCCCGAGACGCGGTCAACGGCCTCCTCGATAGCGTCACCGGAGCCCGGCTACAGACGGCCAAAGGGGGAAAGACGCCCAGTCCAAAACGACAGACGCCCCCGAACCTCGTGATCGACCTGAGAGAAGTGGAGTACATCGACAGTTCGGGTCTGGGATTTTTCATTGGAAGCCTCAAAAGGATCAAGGAGTCCAAGGGCGATCTCAAACTGGCCAATCTCAATGCGTACATGCTGGGCATTTTCAAACTCATCAACATGCACTACATCATCGATGTCTTCGACAACCTGGAAAAGGCCGTCGACAGTTTCGGGCCCGCCAACCGCAAGTCTCCACGTGCTGCGGACAGGGCGGCCACCAAGGAGTGATCACAAAGCAATGAAGCCGGACATCCATCCCAAGCTGAGCGTGTGCCGAGTGGCTTGCGCCTGCGGCGCGACTTTCGAGACACTTTCGATTCTGAAGGAGATCCGGGTGGAAATCTGCTCGAAGTGCCATCCGTTCTTCACGGGCAAGCAGAAGTTCGTGGACACCGCGGGACGGGTCGAACGATTCCAGAAGAAGCTGGAAGCCGCTCAGGCCAAGATGGCTGCAGCAGCAGCAGCCACCCCGGCCGCTCCGACCCCTCCACCGGAGGGGACCCAAGCACCGGAATAGGGTCAAGCCATCCCTCGAGGGGAAGAAGAACTGCAGGAGAGGCTCGTCTCTTCCTGCATTTCTTCTTTCCTGGAATGATCTCTAGGAGAATCCCTTGGAGCAAACGCCGACCAGCAGGCTGTTGATCTACGGGACCCTCTTTTTCCTTCTGATCTCCATGGCCTTCGCGTTCTTCGCCATGACCGGGGGGATTCTCAGGCCGGTGGGATCCGGCACGAGTCTCTACGAAGTGATCTACGAACCGGTTCCACCGGAAGGCGGAGGGAGACCCGCGGCCGCCAAGGCGGGTGAAGACCACATGAGGAAGCCCCTGCCCGCACCTCAATCCAACCGTGAGCCCTCGATCCCCGAGACCAAGGCGGAAGAACAGTACTACTCGGCCATCCAAAAAGCCGACGACCAGGAACAACGACAGGCCCAGAGGATCAAGCCTCGGGAAGATCTCCTTCGCTTCCTCGAAACCCCTCTGGGCCGCGATTTTCGAGCTGTGGCCGAGCTGGCCCGCAGGGGAAAGACAAAGGAAGCTCGAGAGTACATCCAGCGGGTACTCGAGGCGATGAGGGACGCCGATCCGCACCTCCAGGCGTACGCGCTCAAACTCGCCATCCACATCTACAAGATCGAGAAGGATACCAACGGCCTTGCCTCGGCCACGAAGCGATACCTGGAGCTCTCCAGAGACCGAATCTCCTCGAACAAGGAGACGGAGGGAGAGGGGAGGGATCCGACGAGGTCTCTCATGGAGATCGAAGAGGCGATCCGGGGGCTCGAGCAGGGGAACACGGGGGGGGGGCGATGATGCGGAATCCGCAGAAAATCCGTGCGACGTCCGCGACAGGAGACTGTCAGACCCTCATCCGACAACGTTCCACTCCGGAGTCCGGAGTCCGGAGTCCGAAGACTGAAGGAGGGGGGCTGACGGAGCCCAACTCCGGCAGGCTCCCAGCCGCGGGTGGGTTCGGACTTCTGGCCATCCTCGTCGTGATCGTATTGATCTCCTTCACGATCATTCCCCTGTTCATGTCGTTTCAGGGATCGCGGCTGGGAACTGAAAAGTCGATCAACTACCTGATCGCGGCGAACCTCATCACGACCCATATCGAGGCGTTCAGGGCCAAACCTTTCACAGAACTCGAGGAATACATCCTCGGCTACCGTGGCGTGGAGAAGCACGTTGACACGATCAACGGCCCCTTCGAGAGCAAACCGGAAAGCCCGGATGTCATCGAAAAAGGGGTCTTCAAAACCGGCGATGTCGTCTTCGACCGCTACACGTTCCTCGCGTATTTTCCCCAGTCCAATCCGAGCCCGGATGCGGTAGACCACTGGTTGAAGAGGCATCGGATCCGGATCCGGTGCGACGTTCTGTGGAAGGAACCGGTGTCCGGAGGGACCGCAAGACAGGTTCGTTTGACCGTCTCCACCATGGTCCATAACGAGAACTTCAATCCCAAGGCAGTTGCCTCGCAGCCAGGGAGACGGGGATGATGAGCTGGACATCGGCACAACGACGGGCCATCCGTGAACGCGGATCAAAGGCCATGTCTCTCGTCGAAATGCTCGTTGTCTCGGCCATCAGCGTGTTCCTGATCGGTGCCATCTCGATGATCTGGCACTCGAGTCGACTCCAGGAGCAAAGCGTCTCGCGTCACGTGGAGGTCCAGAGGGGACTTCGCGGATCCATGCTCCTGATCCAGAGGGATCTCAGGTCGCTCAAGGAAACGCTCGAACTGGAACGGGAGAAGTCGGGGAGTCTGCGCCGGTTGGTGATCCGCATCCCTTCCGAAGGCGGCAAGTCCACCACCTCCGTGACCTACACGTTCGAAAAGAAATCGGAACAGAGCCAGGGGGTCTTTCGTCGGAACGGCCGGATCCTGTTCGAGGACAGCCTCACGGACTTCCAAATATTCCCGTTCAACCTCGAAGACGGGATCCACGAGGTCAAGGATTCAGTCGATTTCGGCCGGATCCATCTGGTCAAGGTGAAGCTCTCGTTCGTTCCTGGGAAGGGCGAATTCGCACGGCACGGTGAAGAACGAAGCTTCTCCTTCTCGATCTATCCGCGCACGGTCAACTCGCGCCGGAGATCGATCTTGAGTCGATTCAACTTGCAGTCAGGCAGGTTTGGCAATCAGGGCCGGGCCAGTCCCACGCCCTCGGTCGAGGAGCCGGAGTAGCTCCGCCGGAAGGTGACAACCATCGTGAAAAGAATCTTTTCGGGAATCCAACCTTCGGGAGACATCCATATCGGGAACTACCTGGGTGCCATTCGCAACTGGGTACGGCTTCTGGACGAATACGAGTCGATCTTCTGCATCGTCGACTACCACGCTCAGACGATCCCATACGATCACAAAACCATGCCGGCGCGTGTCATGAACGCCGCGGTGGCTAACATCGCGGCTGGGCTCGACCCATCACGGTGCAAGCTGTTCGTCCAGTCGCACGTGAACGAAGTGACCGAACTGACCTGGATCCTCAGCTGTGTCACCCCCATGGGCGACCTGGAGCGAATGACCCAGTTCAAGTCGAAGTCGGAGCAGCACCAGACCGCGGGCAACCTGGGGCTCTTCGCCTACCCCGTGCTCATGGCCGCCGACATCCTGCTGTACAAGGCAGAGGTCGTTCCGGTCGGAGAGGACCAGATTCAGCACCTCGAGCTGGCTCGCGAGGTCGTCCGGAAGTTCAACGCACAGTTCGGAGAGGTCTTCAAGGAACCCCAACCGCTCATGACGAAGACGGCGCGGGTGATGGGAATTGACGGGAAGACCAAGATGTCCAAGAGCA
>Ga0074195_1003656_pt1 | contig 13980 bp, 15 predicted proteins | sample EPASupsiteHSE623_FD_64525 | JGI IMG/M metagenome (GOLD analysis project Ga0074195, IMG submission 64525) | Bioremediated contaminated groundwater from EPA Superfund site, New Mexico - Sample HSE6-23 | ecosystem: Environmental > Aquatic > Deep subsurface > Groundwater > Contaminated ...
AGTTCAGTTTTGTTATAAAACTCTACTTTTTTCATAGTTCTAATAGAACTATTAAGTATTTATGCTTTATTGTGTTACAGAATACATATAAAATCGCTTCAGAAAGCTAAGCTCTTACTAATATTAGCAATATTTATATATTCTAATCAGCATTAGATATTATGAAAAAAGAAGTGATAGTTTTACTTTTGTTAGGAGTATTATTTATTTCTCCTTTGGTTTTGGCTCAAGAAGAAACACAAAAGTATTCTGGATTTGATAGATTTATAGATAATGTTAAATTGGCTTTTACTGGTGGAGAAAATTCAGTTAAAGTTGCTTTAGAAATTCGAGAAAGAGAAGTTAATTCTGCTATAGAAAATGCACTTGAAGGAGATAATAAAAGTGCTGAAAGAGAGCTTAAAAATGCTCAAAATAAACTGCAAGTAATTCAGAAAAAAACTTCTTTAGAGAATGTTGATGAAATTAAGACTAGTGTTGAAGAAGTAAAAGATAAAATTGAAGAGAATAATCTTTCAGAAGAATTTAGCAATTATCTTTCTCAAGAAGAAAAAACTCAGCTTACAGCAGAACTTACTGAGAAAACTTATGAATACTGCAAAGAACTTGCAAAAAAAGATTATAACTTAATGTTACAAGAAGAATTATGCAATCCAAAAACTGCACAAAAAGGATTGGAGAATGAATTAAAAGATTTAAAAGATATTCAGTTTAAATCATTGATTCAACTAATGCTAGAAATTAGAAGGTGTGTAGATGATCCTGGTACATGTAATTGTGAAAAAGTAGATATTGAAGAAAAGGCAAGGTGTGAAAAAATGGTTGCTTTAGCAATTAAATGTGAGTATAAAGATGATGAAACTTCGTGTGAGGAGTTAGAATCTATTAAACCTGCTCCTGGAGATGGTCTTGCAAGAAGCTTTGTTCCTGATTTTTTACTAAATTTATTTAGTAGTAGAAATGACTTAATAGAATATGAGTTAGAACATTCAGATGGAGTTCCTGAAGAATGTTGGAATGAAAATAATAAACCAGAATGTGAAAAATATGATAGATTAAAAGAAGATGGGTTGGATTGGGATGAATATGGACATTATATAGGAACACAAAGGGGTAAGATAAGAGCTACTAAAGGTATTAAAGAACCTTCTATTCCTTCAATGGAAGAATCTATTCCTCAGTGTTTTGATAAAGAAAATAATTTTTTAGAAGAAAAATGTGGTAAAATTACTATTGTCTGGAATAAAGAGGGTTTGATAAATTATATTATTGGAAAAGAAATTGATAATATTATAGAAAAATTTGAAAATGCTTCAGAACAAAACACAATAGATATTAATGGAAGTCTAGGACAAACAAAAGTTAATGAGATAAAAGAAGAGATGAATCAGATTAATAATCAAATTGCAACTATAACTTATGCTGAAGGAACAAGTGCTGGAGGAGAATCTGGAAAAGATATTAAAAATATTGTTGTAGAGAAAGGTGATAGTTCTGGAGATGATGGATTTAAAACTGAAATCAAAACTGGAGAGGGTGGAGAAAGCGATGATGGATTAACTACTGAAGTAAAGAATTATGTTGATGGAGATGGAACTGATGAGAATAAAGTTGTTGTAGAGGAAGATAATGGATATGCTCCTGGAACAAGTGGAAACTCTCCAGGAAATACAATTGATGAGACTTATGATGATGAAGATGTTTCAGATTCTGATCTTACAAATAATGTTGATGATTAATTAAATTTAAAATTACAGGTTTTTTTTGTTATAAATTCTGATTCTGTTCTTGGATATTTTCTGCAGTTTAAAGGACGAAATGGATAAATAGAACAATAGGATTTTCCTTTTTTAAATCTAAGAAATGGACAGACATTTGGAAGTTTGCAGCACTCTCCACAACCCATGCATTTTCCTCTTCTCTTTTTAGAAACAGGAAGAACAGAAGTAACTGTTCTCTTTAGTTTCCAGATTATTCCCTCTTTTTTCATGATGATTTATTAGATTATTTTAATATATAAAATTAACTTATTAGAGATTAAGAGGAGGGTTAAGTTTTTATAATCCTCTCCAGTAATAGAACAATGGATTGTTCAAATGAAGAGAAAAGCATAGGGGTGAAAAGTCATTTTGATAATGATGTAGCTAAGATTAATGAGATTATTATGACTAAGAGATTTAAGAAAGATGCTCCTGAATTTGATGTTGAAGAGGTGATTAGTTGTGAACATCTACATTTTACAAGATTGCATAAGTTTGAAAAACATGTTGGAGATTTGCATATTTTTAGAGCTTTGATAAAAGGCATTCATTATCTTTATGCTGTTGATAAAAAATATAGAGTTATTTTTCTAAGAGCTTTTAAAAATTTCAAGGAATATGGAAAGTTCCTTGATAGTGATAGAGAGATATTGAGAGAAGTGGAAGTTTATACTGGCCAAAAGTAAGGTAGATTATTTTTCTCTTTCCAATTAAATTGAGAGTAGTAAGACTGATTTTTTCTTAAAAGATTGCTTTTATGAGAAGAATGAAATGTTTTATTTCCAAACCAATCAGGTATTCTGATTTTTCCTCTAATTCTTTCAAATTTCATTGTGTTTTTGAAACCTCTTGAAATCCACTCTGAAATTGATTCGTTAATATAAATTTTTAAGAAATTAGGATATCCTCTCCACATATTAACTGCAGGATGATTTCTCCATCCTAATTTTTTTGTCCTATTTAAAATAATATTAAGAATTTGAAATGCTTCTACTCTCTGCTTTCCAAGGCGCTTGCTATCTAAAACTTGCACTGATTTTCTAATGTTGGAATATGGAAGAAATGTTTGCATTTTATAAGAAATAGCAGCGGGTAACTCGACACCTCGCTTGTAGTATTTATTTTACCTTCGGAAGTTTTTTTCGCGAAATCTCTCGGGATTTGAATTCAAATCCAAATTTATTAAATTTAACTGAAATAGCAGCGGGTGGATTTGAACCACCGACCTTCGGGTTATGGGCCCGACGAGAACTCCAGGCTCCTCCACGCTGCTATATAAATGCAGATATAATTAAACTTTTAAAGCTTTGTTATTTCGATATTTAGTATTATCCTGCCCAGATCGCATAATGGTATTGCAGAAGATTGCTAATCTTCGCCCTTCGGGGCTCGCAGGTTCGATTCCTGCTCTGGGCGTATTTTTTTATCTAAAAATAACAACTATACAATAACATCTAAACTTTTTTAAATACAATCTTAATTCTGATAGTGAATATAAAATGGAAGAGGAAATAAAACAAATAGAGGAATTAAAAGAGATTGACAAAGAAGAAGAAAAAAAAGAAGTTCAAGTAAGATTGCTTAAACCAGAAACCATTGAAACTAAAAGAGAAGAGATACAAGAAGTATTAAAGAACATTTCTCCTGGAACTACATTAAGAACAGGTATAGAGGGTGTTTTAAAGGCTAAGACAGGTGGTTTAATAGTTGTAGAAAATGAATTTGTTGATGCTTTATTAGAGGGAGGATTTAAAGTAAATTGTAGATTTACTCCTCAAAGATTAATTGAACTAAGTAAGATGGATGGAGCAATAGTTATTTCTAGTGATTTAAAAAAAATAGTTGTGGCTAATACTCTCTTAGCTCCAAATAACTCTATTCCATCTGAGGAAACAGGAACAAGACATAAAGCAGCAGAACGTTCTGCAAAACAAGCAGGAACAGCAGTAATAGCTATATCTCAGAGAAGAGATGAAATCACTCTTTTTTATAAGAATAAAAAATATGTTATTCAAAGCACAAATGAAGTTGTAAGAAGAACAACAGAAGTTTTACAGATTTTAGAAAAACATAAAGAAATATTTGAGAGAATGGAAGATGCACTTAATAAGGAAGAGATTAAAAAAAGAGTTGGATTGAGCAAGCCAGTGTTAGTAATTCAAAGAGGCAGAATTATTCTTAAAATTTCTGAAAAGCTTAAAAGATATTTAATTGAATTAGGAATTGAGGGAGCAATAATTAAAACAAGAGCAAAAGAATTGTTATATGGGGTAGACAAAGAGGTAGATAATGTTATATCTGATTATTCTAGATTTGGAGTTAAAAAAACAAAAAGGCTTTTAGAATCTTTGAGTTATGACGAGCTTTTAGAACAAGAGAATATTAAACAATGTTTAGGGATATCTGATGAAAAAATAATTGTACTAAATAAAGGAAAAAGAATTTTAGAAAAAGCAGGAATAAATGAAGAAGATTGTGGAAGATTAATAGGAGAATTAAAATCTCTGAATAATATTTTTGAATCAACAGATGCAAGAATTATAGAAATTTTGGGAAGTGGAAAAGAAAATGTTCTTGAGAAGCTGAAAAACATTAAATCAGGTATAATGGATTTTAAGAAGTGAGTTGGTAATGTGTAGAGAATTCTGATGAAGTTTATCTTAATTGCAAAATAGTTGAATATCGCTATCTGTAATAATACCAACCTAGCAGAGTTCTTAGGAGATAACAACGCATTCGATTTCAGCAGAATGCTTTTAAGAAAAAATTGTTAATGTGAAAATAACTCTTCGGGTTTCTCGCTGAGTTGGTGTAAGTTGCATATACTTAATAAGATAAACCTCCTAACTAACTGCTTTCTTATCTTAACAAATCTTTCAATGCCCTAGCCATAAGTCTTATGTCTCTTACCTCTTCCATTGTAAATCTATCTACTTTTGTTGACTCAAAACTTCTTCTTAATCCACGAGTGATTCCATAACTTCCATCAACTCGAGTAAATATCTCTCTTCCATCTTGTAAATTAAATAAATCTATATCTAATTCTCTTCCTTGAAAATCATATCCTGCAAAATATCTTGAAAATTCTGGTTTTTGAGATAACTGATAAAAAGCACCATGAAGTTTTGAATTTCCTGGAACAAACTCAAAATCCCAAGAAGCAAGAATTCCTTTAATCACATCAAATCCATCCCATCTTGATTTAGTTGGAGAGTCTGTTTGTGTTTCAATTGTTGTCATAATAATTTTTATTAAACTTGTATATTTAAGGATTTTGATAGTAATGTATTTAAATCAAATAATCTATAATTATTCATGGGAATATTAAGCGAATTTAAAGAATTTCTAAATGAATACAAAGTGATTCCATTAGCAATTGCATTTATTATGGGTATTGCTGCAACGACTCTTATTCAATCAGTAGTAAATAATTTAATAATGCCAATAATAACCCCATTTATTCCTGGAGGAGCTTGGCAAACAGCAACTTTTTCACTTGGATCAATTGTTATTGGTTGGGGAGCACTTTTAGGAGCAATAATTAATTTTATTATAATTGCATTGGTAGTATTTATAATTGCAAAATATTTTTTTAAAGAAGAAAAAGTTACTAAGAAATAATTCTTGTTTAAATTTTAAAAGAATGATTTATAAAAAATTCTACAAATACAAACAGGATATAAAATAAGATTAAAAGAATTCCTTCTAGTTTGTTTATAGATTTATCTGATTTCATAAAGATTGTAGCAAATACTCCTGCTAAAAACATAGAAGTTCCAGTGACATAAAGATTTTGTGGTTCATAACTAAATGGAGATATTAATGCTACTAAACCAAGAATTATTGTTGCATCAGAAATTACTGTTCCGAGTATGTCTCCTAAAGCTAGTCCGTCTCTATTTTGTTTTACTGCTTTAATAGAAAATATCAATTCCGGTAAGCAAGTTCCAAACGCCAATATAGTGATTCCGATTAAAATTGCAGGTAATTTTGCTTCATTTGCAAAGTTTACTGCAAATTTTACAGTAAAAAATGCACTTAACAAAAGAACAATTAAACTAAAAATTAAAAATAATAAACTTTTCAAAAAGGGTTCTCTTTTAGTATGATTAAATTTTTTATGAAATCTATAACTATCTAAGTATATCTTAACAAAAAATAAAACACCCAATAAAATTAATATCAAACCATCTACTCTAGAAAATTTTCCATCAAATCCTAAAATTAAAGGAAATAATAAAAGAATAAGGTAGTAAAAATTATTGCTTAAAATCTTGCTTTTTACTTTGATTCCTCTTGAAGAAACTAAGGCAACTATTCCAAAAACTAAAGTTAAATCTGCGACATTTGAACCTAATAATGTTCCTAATCCTAATTCTGGCTCACCATTAATTGCAGAAATAATTGAAATAGTTGCTTCAGGAATAACTGAAATTAAAGCAATAATAAAAAAACTTACAATAAATTCTGGAAAGTGAAGAACTTTTGCTATTCTAGAAGAATATTTTATGGAGTATCCAGAACATTTAATTAGTATTGTTAAAAATATTAAAAACAGGATTAAATTTAAGATTATCATTTTTCTCTTTAATGTTCTAAGATTTTATATTTTAAAAACCCTGCTTCGCATGTCCCCATGACAATAATCTTGAATTAGTCGGTGTGTCCCTGCTTCGCATGTCCCCACGAGGATTTGAACCCCGGTTTCAAGCTCCGCAAGCTCGCGTTCTATCCAGACTGAACTATGGAGACATTCACTACTCTAATAATCATCACAATCTTTTTATATACCTTACTTTTTCCTTAAACATGGAATTAATTCTTGGAATTGACGACGCAGGAAGAGGACCAGTAATAGGACCAATGGTTTTGGCGGGTTGCTTAATAAATAAAGAGTTAGAGTCAGAACTAAAAAAATTAGGAGTAAAAGATTCTAAACAACTAACTAACAAAAGAAGAGAGTTTTTATTAGAAAAAATAAAAGAAAAAGCAGAAACTTTTGAAGTAGAAATAATTTATCCTACTCAAATTGATGATTCTAATGGAGATGGAACACTTTTAAATGAAGTAGAGGCATTTGCTTGTGCAAACATAATTAATAAAATAAATAAAGGATATTCAAAAATTAAAGTTGTTTTAGACTGCCCATCAGTAAGTTTAGTAAAATGGGGTGATTTTTTAAAAAGAAAAATAGATAACTTATCTAATTTGGAAATAGTTTGTGAGCATAAAGCAGATCAAAATCATGTTGCTGTATCAGCTGCTTCTATTTTAGCAAAACAAACAAGAGAAAAAGAAATGGATAAACTAAAAGAAAAATACGGTCCAGAAATAGGTTCTGGTTATTGTTCAGATCCTTTAACTCAGAAGTTTTTAGAACAAAACTTGCATAAATATGATGGAGACGGAATATTTAGAAAAACTTGGGAAACTTATAAAAAAGCAAAACAAGCTATAGCTCAAAGAAGACTGAATTTTTAATATAACAATCCATTTAAACTCAGTTAATAATTTTTTTTCTATGGAACCAGAATTATTTACAGTAAGAATAGCATCTAGACAAGTTAAAATAAATTTATCTAATATGAACCAACAAATATCTAATCTAAAAATCTGGCCAGATTCAAAAAGAATATTTAATGAACTTTATCAAGAAGGTGAAGAATTACTTAGACTTGCAGGATATAATTCCTGGTTAAAGGGTGAAAAATTATTAGAGGTATATCATCCAGAAACAGAAGAATTTCTTGCAGGCATCCATGAAAGAAGAAGGTTATGCTTCCAAGAAATGCAATTTAAAATACAAGATAAAACTCAGAATTTTTATTTACATTATTCACTAGTTAAACAAAGAGACTTTTTAGTGTTTAAGCCATTAAAACATAGAGAGTATAATCAAGATCCAAGAATAATCTTTGAACACTTTTTTAATTTACAAGTGTAATTTCTAAAGTCCTTGTCTTCCTTTGCCTTTATGAACTTTTTTAATAATAAAATCTCTTATGTTTTCTGCTTCTTTAATTTCAACTGCAGGAATATATCCCTCTGCACCATATCCTGCTCCATTTGGACTTACAGAATATCCTGCTGTTTGAATATGAACACTTGAAAATCCTAGAATTCTTGCAATTATTCCTCTTCTAATATCAATATTCTGTATTCTATCATAAGGAACATTACTATAAGTTTTCCATATAACTCCTCTTTCTTGCCTTAAATTTGAATCTGTAAATTCATAAGACCAGTTATTATAAGCCATTCTAACCCAAATTTCTCCTAAAGCCATAGTAAATATAATCAATATCATGAAAATTATTGCTGCTCCTAAAATATTTGTAGTAGATAAGAATTCAAATCCAATCATCATAGGTATTAAAAAAGAGCCTAAGAATATTGCTAAAAATATTGCAGTCCAAAATACTCCTAATCTAAATATCCATTTTGCACCTGAATGTAATTGTTTTTTCATAATCTAATTAATTAAATCTTATTTAAAAAGTTATAGTTTGAACAAATCTTTAAAAACAATCTTCACTATTTGTTTTTATGACTTATATTAAAAGACTGGTGATGAAGGGTTTCAAGAGTTTTGTAAAACCAACAGAACTACCATTTGATACAGGTATAAATGTTATTTTAGGTCCAAATGGCTCTGGTAAATCAAATGTTTCTGATGCACTTTGTTTTGTTCTTGGGAGGTTATCTATAAAATCTTTGCGTGCAGCAAAAGCAAGTAATTTAATTTTTATGGGAACAAAAACATCTGCTCCTGCAAAAGAAGCATCAGTAGAATTAGTATTTGATAACTCTGAAAAGATTTTTTCAATAGATAAATCAGAAATTTCTATTAAAAGAACTGTTAGAAGAAATGGGCAGAGTATTTACAAGATTAATGATGAAACTAAAACAAGACAAGAAGTTTTATCTTTATTAGCACAAGGAGGAATAGACCCAAATGGTTTTAATATTATTCTTCAGGGAGAAATTCAGAATTTAGTAAGAATGCATACAGAAGAGAGAAGAAAAATAATAGAAGAAGTTTCTGGAATTTCAATCTATGAATCTAGAAAAGAAAAATCATTAAAAGAATTAGAGAGAACAGAAGAAAAATTAAAAGAGGTTCTAGCTGTTTTAAGAGAAAGGACATCTTATCTGAATAATCTTGAAAAAGAAAGACAACAAGCATTGAAGTTCAAAAAATTAGAATTAGATATTAAAAGACATAAGGCAAGCATAATTCACATAGATTTATCAAAAAAGAAAAAAGAGTCAGAGAGAGTCTTAGCAGAAATAGAAAGTAGAAATAAAGAAATAGAAAAAATAAAAAAATTAATTATTCAAGATGAAACAAGAATAAAATCTTTAGAAGATAAAATTATTTTAATTAATTCTACAATTCAAAAATCAACAGGAGTTGAACAAGAGCAGTTAAATAGGGAAATTGCAAATTTAAGAGCAGAACTAGCAGGAATGACTGTTAAATTAGAAAATAATGAGAATAAACTATCTCAAATACAAAGGCAAAAACTAGAACTTCAAGAAAAAATTAGAGAAGCAGATATTTTAATAAAGGATTTGCAAAAATCCTCTCCAACATTATTAAAAAAAGAAAAAGAAGTTTCTTTAAAAAAACAAGAACTTGAAAAATTAGAAGAACAAAGAAAAAAGTTCTATATGATTAAAACAGAATTAAAATCAGTTAAAGAAAGATTACAAGATAAACATTATGTTCTTCAAAACTTTTCTAGTGAATCAGATTTTTTAATTAAAGAAATTGAATCATTAACTTTAGAATTATTTGATAAAAAATCTCATTTAGATAAGAATAATGAACTAAAAATGAATTTAGCTGAAAAAAAAGAGCAGCTTGAATCTCTGTTAAGAAAAGAAATTGAGTTAGAAAAAGTATCTCATACAAATGAGTATGAAATTTCAAAGCAAAATAGTATTATAGAAAAAATCGCTAAATTAGATGTATGTCCTTTATGTAAAAGCAAAATAACAGAGGCACATATAAAACAAATAGGAAGTGAAATAAATCCAAAAATAGCTTCTCTTAAAAAAGAAATAGAAGATTCAGATAAAGAGCTTAATTCTATATACACTAAAAAGGAAGTTTTGAAAAAAGATATAGAACAAATTTCTTCTGAAATCTCTAAAAGAGATTCTGATTTAGTTAAAATTTCTCAAATTAGAGGAAAGCAAAATCAGGTGAAGATAATTCAAGATAAAATTGAAAATTCCAAAAAAGAAATAGAAGAACTTGAAAAAAGAAGAAAATTCTTAGATTCTAATTTTGATGAGAGTATGAACATTGAGGAGAAATATGAAACAGCTAGAATGGAAGTACAAGAAATTTCTTTGAGAAGCGAAGAAAATGTTAATTCTGAAATTTCTTTTAAACAAAGGGAACTTGAAAGAAATAAAATTAGTTTAAAACAATTAATTAGAGATGAAGAAGATTTAGAAGAAGATTTAAAGTCAATTAAAAAGCTTTTAGAAGAGAGAGAATCTTTGCTTAATAAAAAGAAAGTACAAGATGAAGAGTTGGGTAAAAAATTCCAAAAATTAATTTCTGAAAGAGATGCATTACAATCAGGAATTAGAAATCAAGAATCAGAATTATCTTCTAAAAGAAGCACAATTAACTTAATAGAACAATCAATAAATAATTTTAAAATAGAAAAAGCTCGTTTTGATGCAGAAGTAGAAAATTTAGAAATGGAAATGTTAGAGTTTCCAAATGTAGAAATAATAAAATCTTCAAGAGAAAGTTTATTAGAGAGATTGGCAAGCATTCAAGAATCAATTTCTAAAATTGGTTCTGTTAATTTAAGGTCTTTAGAAGTTTATGATGAAATCAAAAAAGAATATGATGCTATAAATGGAAAAGTGGAAATAATTTCTAAAGAAAAAGAAAGCATATTAAGAATAATTCATGAAATTGATATTAAAAAGAAAAAATCATTTATGAATACATTCAATCAATTAAATGATATTTTCTCTAGAAACTTTGCTCAGATTTCAACAAAAGGACAGGTTTCTCTAGAATTAGAAGATAAAAAAGAACCATTTAATGCAGGAGTTGGAATTGTTGTTAAAACAGGACATGGAAAATACTTTGATGTAACTTCTCTTTCAGGAGGAGAGCAAACAATGGTAGCATTATCTTTAATATTTGCAATACAAGAATTAAATCCTTATTGTTTTTATATTTTAGATGAAATTGATGCTGCATTAGATAAAAGAAATTCTGAAAGATTAGCAAGTTTGTTAAAGAAATATATGCAAAAAGGACAATATATTGTAATAACTCACAATGATGAAATCATAAGCAGTGCATCTAATATATATGGTGTTTCAATGCATGAAGGTATGTCTAAAGTAATAAGTATGAAGATATAATTAATACATTGGTTCCTATAAAGCTCAAAAACAGTATACTTAGCATAAACACTCAATACTCAGAAACCCTCTCCTAGCGTCTGATGACGCAAGAAACGACACCTTTACCACTTTCCAATCTTCTTAGCATAGGACTTAATCTCTTCTGAAGACATATAATATTTTTGGATTCCGCCACAAGTCTTTATTTTTTCTAATCTTTTCGTTGTTGCATAAATATCTCTGGCATAGCCCCTCCTTATTATAAGTTTGTTTGCTTCATCTTCTTCTTTTCTCCTAACTTTTTTACTAAGCCAATAAAGAGAAGCAAGGATTATACTTTTTTTCAATCCCCTCATAAAATGAAGACTTTGATGTCCAAGTTCATGAGAAAGAAGTCCTCTTAAAAAAGAATCTGATTCTGTACTTCTTTCTTTGTTTAGAAATAACATTCTAGGAAATGGTGGAATCCACAAGGCTAAACCACTATAAGCCTTTCTAAAAAAGAGAGGAACAAAAACCAAAACCCTTTTCTTTTTTAGTTCTGGAAAACTTTTCTTAATAAGTTCTTTAGTTATTTTTCTACATTTATTCTGAAAAGTTTTTCTATCCATAGACTTTTTATATAAACTAAATATAAAAACATTCCTAACGCCAATATAATAAGGGGTTTATGACGAATAACTAGCGAAAATAAAACTCTTCGAAACTCCAAGTTTCTCGCCCCATCATCTCTATTGCTCCCGCCAATAGCTTCTATCCCTAATAGACAATAGTTTCTATTGTCAATAGAAACATTTATAAACTTCTTAAATCCTATAATTTAATGATAACTAAAGAAATACTAAGAGAAGTTATAATTGCACAGCGAGAAGCCTTAAATAAATTAGATTCGGGAATTCTAAGGGAAAAAGAAAAATCAGTTAAAATAACAGATTCCTTCGTTCTTTTAATAACCGGAATAAGAAGATGTGGGAAGAGTACATTTCTTCATCAAATTTTGAAAAAACATACTAAAAGTTATTATCTTAATCTTGAAGATCCAAGGTTAGAAGGATTTGAGCTTTCAGATTTTAATAAAATAGAAGAATTAATGAATGAATTATACGGAAAGGGAGGAATTTATTTCTTTGATGAGATACAAAATATTGACAAATGGGAAAAATTCATAAGGTATATGATTGATAAAAAAGAGAAAATTCTTATCACTGGCTCGAATGCGTCTCTTTTAAGCAGAGAGCTTGGAACAAAACTTACGGGCAGGCATCTACAACTAGAGTTATTTCCTTTTTCTTATGAAGAATTTTTAAGTATGAAAAAAGAACATCCCTCAGATAAATCTTTTGAGGAATATTTAAATAAAGGCGGATTTCCAGAATATCTAAAAAAAGAAGAACCCTCAATTAATCATGAATTGCTTTCAGATGTAGTAATGAAAGACGTTGCAGTTAGATTTGGTATAAAAAATACAACAATCCTTAATAAGATTGCAATTTATTTAATTAGTAATGTTGGAAAGGAATTTTCATATAACTCTATAAAAAACATGTTTGAAATTAAATCGGTTCAGAGTGTTATAGATTATATTTCTTATTTTGAAAATTCTTATCTGATATTTACTGTTCCAAAGTTTAGCTATTCCTATAAACAACAGCAAGTAAGTTCAAAAAAAGTTTATTCTATTGATAATGGTTTTTCTAATGTAAATTCTGCTTCTTTTTCAAAAGACAAGGGGAAAATGCTTGAAAATGCAGTATTTCTTGGGTTAAGAAGAAATTTTAAAGAGGTTTTTTATTTTCAAGAAAAAAATGAGTGTGATTTTGTAATTAAAGAAAAGGAGAAAATAACTAAGGCAATCCAGGTGTGCTTTGATTTAAATGAAGATAACAAAGACAGAGAGATAAATGGGTTAGTCGTTGCTTTAAAAGAATTTAAGTTAAAAGAAGGGTTTATTTTAACCTTTAATCAAACTGATGAATTTTTAATCGAAGGCAAAAAGATTATTGTCAAACCAGCTTGGAAATGGTTATTAAAGAATTAAATCTGCATCCCGTCCATCCGCCCCAGAGAGGAGAAAGTTTTTTATAAAAAACTTTAAAAACTCTATTTTATTTTTTAGATAAAATAAATTTGAGGTAAAAAAAATGAGTGGTGGAAGTTGTATGAACTTGAATCATCTTATGGAAGATGAAGGAGTTGCGAGTGCATTTGGAAAGCTCATTTCTGGAAAGTCTGGATATAAGACAGTTATTGAAAAAGACAAACCAATTGTGAGATGTTCTGGATGCGGTAAGATTCTAGAAGGTGATGAAAAGTTTTGCCCTGAATGTGGAACTAAGACGAATTTTGGAAAGAAGTGAGAAAGTTTAGATAATCTCGCTTTGCAATTAAGTTGAATATAACTTGATTTTAATGAGGTGATAATAACTTCTAAAAAGAAAATTGATAATATAAAATAACCCTTCGGGTTTCTCGCTTGGTTGGTGTGAGTTGCATATACTAGATAAGATAAACCCCACACGAATTCTCTACACATTATTAGATGTCTTAAAATATTAAATTAAATCTTTTTGAGGCTATGTGTAAATTTTAATTCATAAATCGAGGGGTGATATTCCATTCATATTTTGCTCGATTTAGAACATTAATATTTTGATTAATCCATCTCAAGGTTTCTTCGTTTATTCTTGCAGAAGGAAGACGAGAATAAACCTTTTCTCCATGAATTGTTTTCTTACTCATGTTTGTAGACTCAACATTACTTCTTTTATGATAATGTTTTTCATATTCTTCAGGATTATTTTTTGATTCTAAGTTCATTGATTTCCAAGGCATA
>Ga0074195_1003657_pt1 | contig 13978 bp, 11 predicted proteins | sample EPASupsiteHSE623_FD_64525 | JGI IMG/M metagenome (GOLD analysis project Ga0074195, IMG submission 64525) | Bioremediated contaminated groundwater from EPA Superfund site, New Mexico - Sample HSE6-23 | ecosystem: Environmental > Aquatic > Deep subsurface > Groundwater > Contaminated ...
AGCTAATCTCTAATGGCTTTGGACCTGGTATATTTTTCATCTTATAATAATCTAATCCAGTTTCATATATCTGTATGACTATTTAAGCTTTTGTGCACTAGTACACTAAGGCTTAAATAAGACTACATTTCCCTGAGCAGGGAGCGCTCAATTGAGCTTCAAATCCAGATCATGGGTCTCTGGTGACGACTGCCTATTGATCAAACCTAATTTGAAGTGCCCTATACTCTATGCTTCGGGCAGATGCTCCCCTGACCCCCTCTGGGGAACACACCAGCGTTTAAGCTACAGCCGCCGCAAGAGGATGATAGCCTCAGATTCGCAGATAATCGACGTCCTTGAAGTGCCATGTAATATGCTATCGATTCATCAAACAGCGATCAGGCAGCGACTGCTTATTATCTGAAATGTTCCCCCCAGAGGGGGTCAGGGGGGCATCTGCCCAGACGTTTTAGTTGGATCACATATCTATGGCCTGGGATCTGCCTACCACTGCACCATCCAGAAGCATAGTCTATCCTGATGTATCTGCGGACTTGTTTTAGCCTCGCTGTACTAGTAGGTGGATCGGGTAGACCGTGGTTAAGCAGGAGTACTTCATTATGGATATATGCAAATATGCCAGTCACTCCCAGGACCGCTCCATGTACTCTGAGAACCTGAAGATCAGGCAGATGGCCGGGAATGTGAGCACTATTGCAGCCATGACCAGGGACTTCTCTGCGAAGGTCGGGGCTGCGTCCGTCTGCACAACTACCGTTGTCATGGCTCCAGTTCCTGTGATCAGTGGAATGGCCAGAGGAAAGACAGAGATATCCTGACGCATTTTAGAAAATGCCTTAAAATTGCTTTAAGCCATAACAAAGTAAAGTTCAGATAGCACGAATAAATGATAGACCTTGCATGAGCAAGGTCTTTTGATTTAGAGAAGTACGAAGTCGTGGTTCGAAGGTGTCCATGTGGGAACTATGCTCACGCCCAGGGAGTTTGATACATCAGTCGTTGCCTTGGCTTGTGCATTCCTTGCTGTATACCCATTAGCCAGGTAGCCGAAGAACTTTGACATGAATAGGTTATCGCCTTTGGCATTCACATCATAGGTATAACCGGCACTTAACCATTCTTTGTTCTTAACAGCATTGGCTAAGGCACTGGTAGCACTCGGCTTGAATGAAGAACATCCATCCAGGTATATCAGGCCTTGTGGGTTTTTCGTGAACATCGATGCAAGCTCGCTTCCGGTTACCACACGATCAGAATCCGCAGCTCTAGTAACCTCTATGGCGTTTGGCCCCATGTGTGAACTGATCGTTGAGATGTAGTAATTATCCATATCCCCTACCCGGGAATGGGATACAGCTGCATTTGCGTAATAGGTGACCGCCTGCTGTTTGCCCATCAGGGCATAAAAAGCATCATAACCCCAATCTGCATAGCCTTTCTTGGTTACCCATTCATAACGGTAGGGATCGAGCAGATATGCAGTCCGATACGATGGCACGGTTACGCTCGGATATAAATATACATTGGAGGCATCCGCTTTGGCTGAGACAGAACCTGTCAGCTGATTATAGTTGCTCTTCTGGTACCCGAACTCTCCTATGCCTGAATAGTATGTACCATCATGCCCGTACATTTTAGCCTTGTCCTCTACATGCGTACGCAGAAGGGCTTTAGTGCCAAACGAACCTTCAGTATAACCATAGACACTCACAGAACTCTTCTGGGCCGAAGCTGAGATATACGGAGATACGGTCATTGCAGGATTAGCTGTTGTACCATAAGCATCAGTCCAGTGCCAAGCATACTCGCCCTCCTTATTCTTTGAGGATGAATCAAACCATACATGGCTGCTGCCTGTACCCATGTTAGCAGATAATACGGAGATTACAGAGTTGGTGAATGCATTGGTACTGGTGCTCATACCGCTTAGAGAGGCACCTGCAACCCCGGATGGAGAGCTGCCTACAGCGGTTGTTGATGCGTAATCTCCTTGCGCATTGGAACCATAGCTACCGCCAGAAAAGCTATAGGCGTTGTGTACATCGAGATTCAACCAGGTCCCTACTCCAGTGCCTGCAGTAGAGGACGAAGGCGTACTAGTTCCCCAATCATAGCGCCATGTCGAATATTTAGGCTTTCCATTTATTGACCTATATGCAGTAGAGGATAGCCCTTTCGCAGTATTCGCTTTAGTTATTGTAGCATAAGGCAGGCTGCCTGTGCCGAAATATGAATTCGCTATCTCAGCCTCAGCAGGACTTATCTTCACATGGTGGTCTACAGAATCTTCGGCTGCCGCTCCGTACTTGACATCCGTAGACGATTCAGATACGCCATTGCCGTCACTGACTTGAAGCTCGAAGGCAGATCCTAAAGGAGACAACAAAAAGGCTATTATACACAAGATCTCCAACTTCGTTTCGAATCTCATTTTGTTCACCTTGAATGATGATGAATTCCATCTCCTTAAAAATTCTTCGGTATTTGAATATCAATCATTTGTTAGAAATTATTAATATTTTATTAGTAAAATTTTGATTATGGGCGTTACTAAACTGATATTGCTGTTTGACATGAAAAATTTTCATCTAATATTGAGGGCGATTCCTGCCATTTTCATATGACTGTATCTGTAAAAAATAATATCTTACGTCAAGCGCCAAGCCTAAAATCTCTCGCGACCCCCAAATAAGATACAGGAAAGAAGTATCCTTGATAATGTTACATTCTAATCGATGTTCATAGCTTCATCTAGAAAAATGGCAAAGCTTTGTCTGATATGGCAGAGCAGCCTTCTCCTTCTCCAGGGTTGATGGCATTCAAATAAAGCACAAGCCTCCGATCAGCTCTGAATGCCTACTTAATGCCTACTTAATCATGGACATATACAAGTTCCAGGCCCCTGTTGCCACGAAGTTGACTGCAATCGCTCCCAGTATCAGCCCCTGGATTCTGGTGAGGACCATGATGCCAGTCACTCCCAGGATATGCTCTATGTACTCTGAGAACCTGAAGATCAGGTAGGTGGCCATGAATGTGAGCACTATTGCAGCCATGACCAGGGACTTCTCTGCGAAGGTCGGGGCTGCGCCCATCTGCACAACTACCGTTGTCATGGCTCCAGGTCCTGTGATCAGCGGCGTGGCCAGAGGAAATACAGAGATATCCTCACGCACATTTGCGTCCTGCAGTTCCGCATCAGTCACCTTCTTGTGCTCGCGCCCGCCCCTGAGCATGTCCATGGCCACAAGGAAGAGGAGTATTCCGCCTGCCACCCTCAGCGAGTCGACTGTGATCCCAAAGAACCTGAGTATCAGGTCACCGCCCACTGCGAAGACTACGGCCACTATGAATGCAATGGTTGTGGCTCGAATCGTTATCCTGCGGCGAAACTCGGTGCTCAGCCCCGATGTCAGGGAGACGAAGACGAGCGAGGCCTGGAGCGGGTTGACTATGACGAAGATGGACGCAAAGACGAATACGAAATATGCCAGATAATTTGGGAGGTTGAGGTCTACCATCATTCTCCATTGAGGTTCTCATGCACCACGTTTTCTGGTCTGGACTTCATATATCTCATGCTGACTGCAACCCAAATCTAAAGCCTCAGGCAAGCTTTGGCACCGGGCCCTCTCCCTCTGATGAATCGCCCTTGAGCATCTTCACCAGCTTTCCAGATACCAGTGCCAGTGTCCCGGCCAGCCCTCCTGCAAGCATTGCTCTGCCCTTGGCGGACCTGTGTCCTGTGGCCAGGCACACTGCCAGGCCGAGCACTGTGGAGAGGAGGTACTCAGGGGCATCCTTTAGCAGGTGGCCCATTGGGTCCATATCTGCATCCACCTTATCTCTGTGAAGGACCCACCTGTCATCGAACTCATGAACATGAGCTCCGTAAGGCCCTCTAAGCTGCCGCCTGGAGCCCGAGACCATCTCGCCCAGGTAGGTCTCCTTGAAACACTGGGGCAGCAGTGGAAAGTCGCTCTTTGGAAGGACGTATCTGACGTGGTGTGGAGAGGTGCCAATCCAGGTGCAGAACCCCTGGCAAGGATGGGTGCATTCCATAACTGGTAAATGGCACTACGCCTTTAAAAACCTAGCTTGAGTCCCTCTCCACAGGGCAGGGGGCGTATCAGCTCAGATAATAATTTGGGCCTTATAGCTATATCGTTTTATACGGATAATGCGATTCAAAGATCCATGCAGTTGCGGGAGAGATATGTCCTGTTCATAGTAACGGCCACGGTTGCCATGATCCTTCTGGCATGTGCCAGCCAGGTCCAGGCGGCCGCCATCACCATAGGCCCGGGGGAATTGATTCAATCGGCCATTGAGAGTGCCAGTCCTGGAGACGAGATAAAGGTTCAAAGCGGCACATACCAGGAGAGCATCAACATAACCAAGCCTCTCAGGCTCATAGGCATAGATACAGGCAGCGGCAATCCTGTGGTAGACTCAGGCGACAGCGGCAGCGCCATAACCATCTCTGCAAGGGGGACTCTGCTCTCTGGCTTCATAGCCAGGTCACAGAGCGGCTGGAACGGCGATGCTGGGATCAAGTCGATTGCAGATGACTGCACAATCACTGGCAACTCAGCCAGCAGCAATTCTAACATCGGCATTTTCATCTGCCGCGCAAGTAACAACACAGTGACTGGAAACGTTGCCAGGCAGAACCGCAATGAGGGCATATATCTGGAAGGGTCGATCCACAGCCTGGTGGAAGGAAACACCGTCAGCAACAACAGGTACGGCATCCGCCTGACCTCTTCAGAGAGCTGCACAGTGGAGAGGAATGTCGCCGAAGTCAACAGGTTCTCAGGCATCTACCTTGACCATTCGCAGGATGTCCTGGTCCAAGACAACTTCGCCAGCGGCAATGATGCAGGAGTCTCTGCCGACAACTCCAAGAGAAACACGATAGCGGGAAACAACATCACAGGCAACCAGAGGGGCATATACCTCTCATTCCAGAACACAAGCAACAGCACCAAGGCCAAAGGAAAAGGGGTCTACATCCAATATAAGGCGCCCAGCCACGAGTCGTCATCAGGAAGCGGCAGCGGCAGCCGCGAGCTGTCCAGGAACGTCGTCTACCAGAACAATCTATCCAATTCAGAGAACGCCTACGACGACGGCATAAACCAGTGGGACAACGGCACCGCGGGCAACAGCTTCAGCGACTTCTGCAGGAAGGACCAGGGCTGCGAGAATGTCGACGGCATCTGCAGCACCAGCTACAGGATCCCTGGAGGGACCAGCGTGGACAGGTATCCAATAGCTGCGCCCATCATTCCTGTGCTGACGGGGATCCGGTCCAAGGGACCAGGCGGAGCTGAGCTGATACTGGACAGGTCAGGAGCGCTTCCAGGCGGCAGAGTAGACGTGAAGTACACGGCACCAGGAGAGGCCTGGATACGCCTGGCCAAGGGCTGCGCCACACTGACAGACGAGCAGGTCCACGGCAACGCATCTGGCAGCCTTTCTATCCAGGTTCCAGACCAGGTGGGAAGCTACAGGGTCGTCATGCATGCGAGCAATGGAACTGAGATTATATCACTGCCGCTTGAGGTGGCAGTGCCAGGCATATCAGCCTCGCCAGATCAGGTGGTCATCTGCGGAACCATCTTTGTCGCCTACAAAGGAGCGCCGGGGTTCAAGACAGATTGGATAGGCATGTATGCAGTTGGGTCGCCTGATGACAGGTCCATCTACAGGTCTTACTTAGACGGGCGCTGGAATGGCACCATCCAGTTCTCGGCGCCAACTGCAGGAAGCTATGAGTTCCGCATGTTCGAGAACGACAGCTACAATAGGCTGTGCTCCACGGGGCCTGTGGTGGTCAAGGATACTTCAGGGGTCAAGGTGACGGCGGAGCCAGTCAATGCCCATACCGGGGAGACGATTACTGTCTCTTACTGGGGCGCGCCAAGGACCGGGGCCGGAGTCATCAACATGTATCCCATAACAAGGCCGGATAAGTTCTACCTTGATCTCAGGTCGCTTAGCACCAATGGGTGTGGTCAGGTTACATTCGTGCCCCCAGGGCCGGGGACGTATGACTTCAGGATGTTTGAGGATAATGTCTGGAGGAATATACTGGGGCAGAGCAATGCGGTGACTGTGACGTGAAGTGGATTACTGATCGATTGCATCCTTCAGGCGAGAGGAGCTGGCGGGCAGAGCGCAGAGGGCTTCTGCCTGGCCCGTCTCATGGAATATAACCTCCACCCAGCTACCCACACCCAGCAGAGCCCATAGAACTCCTCTGTAGCACCTTTCAGGCTGGCCAACTCGGCAAGCGAGCATTATCAGTCTGGGCAGATTTGTTTCATTCGAGGGGAGTCCTAAATCTTTTGGGCTATGCCATATGCCCTGGGTGTCTCAAGGCCGTACCCCATAAAGCGTGGCCACGGGGTACATTTACGATTATAGGCAAGGCTTGGCCAGGGCAGTTCTATGGATGAGATAGCATGCCCGTTATGCCGCAATGAGATTTGAATGCATGTGGATCTGAGGCCATCATAACTCTGCTCTAGATCTTGCCTATATGCATAGGTGTTCCCCGCGGCCGCGGGGTCAGGGGGGGCCGTCGGCCTGAGAGGCCCAGTGGTTAGTGCTTGGCCCAGAACGTTATGATCATTCTTCTCTGATCCATACACTCAGTCTGAAATTTTTAAGAGACGCCTTGCAAATCGGAGAGCAATGCCTAAGGCTGCATTCTAAGGCGACATTCTAAGACCGCCTTGATACAATCCGAACTGGAGGCCAGGACTCAAACAGCCTGCATTCACGAACCAAGAGCAGCAGGCATGATCAAATCCTGGCAGTCGAAAAGGCATTATCAGAATTCTTGGATGTTCATGAGATATACCGAAAAAGGTATATGTCATGGTTATAATGATAGATTGCCGCAAGTTGTGCGGACGGGCTATAGCCGATTAAGATCCGATGGTTCGGATGCGCCACGCGTGATGCGGAGGTCTTCGGCGAAAACGAGCATATCTCGTACAAGCCCTGAAGTGTGTGACGAACACAGGATGAGAGCAGGCCTTCCATCAACCGATGTCGGGTCCCCGTGAGAAGGGAGCTGTGTCTAAATCCAGTGCTGCTCTGCCTGTGCGCGTGTGAAGGCACAGGGGCGGAGTCAAGGCCGCCACTACGGTGGTCGGTCCAAAAAGGAGCTGTGCGACTAGTCCAGCGCTTGGGCTCGCCCAACCTCACTTCTATAACGTCTCTTTTGGCGGAAATTTGAATTAGCTAAGTATCTTTGGCTTGAAGCGGCTCAAGCATTCGTATTCTAACACATCGCTGCTAAAATTATTTATATACAATTCGCTTACCTGAAAATCAGAACACCAATTAATTATAGCATGCTACGAGAATGATTAACTATGACTCAACCTGTGGCTATAGTCGGGTGGGAAGGACCCAATAAGGTCAATGATGTTTATGAATACTGGAAGCGATTTGGAAAAGGAGCGCTGTTTATGAAGATCGATCCCGATTCTCATAAAATGTCTGGCGGCGTGGTTGGGCGGCGGATCATTTTTTAGAGCATCTGTGAGTCGATCATAGATAATGCGGAGTGCCTCATGTAATGGAAGCGCCTCAGGAACCTTCTCAGCCAAATCTTTCGATTCTCGAAGCAGGTGAGCCCAGCACCTCTGTATACGATTTGTGAAGCCTGAGTAAGATTTCCAACCATCGCAGACGATAGTTCCTTTAAATTTCCTGGTCAGAATTTCTAACAGTACCTTCATGCCCCGGCTCTTGCGAATCACTATAAAAGTCTCTGCTGGAGTTGTAAACACCCAGATCCAGTGATTCCTTCCCTGAACATCGATTGACGTTTCATCGATGTAAAGAACCGGAGCATTGCGAATCCTATTAAGAATAGCATCATACTCAGACTGAACCGCATCAGCGGCACGACGAGTCAGATCAAAGATCGTAGCAGGGCTTATAACCAACCCATATACTCGCTTAAGTGTGTCTTGAATCTTCCTGTGTGGCAACCGATCTCCATATTTCAGGAGGGCTACCTGGGCAATTGTGTTGTTGCCAAAAATGCATTCGTTTGGGCAACTTGAATCATCTGCAACAACCTCTTTCTGGCAGCAAGGGCATATGTAGTGGCAGATTTTGTACTCAGTAACCATAACTGGTTGCGGTTGTGGGATTTCCTCGATGATCTTCGATTCTATTTTAAACGGGTCACCGAGTTTTGCCCCACAATCAGGACATAAGTCTTTCATGACCTGAACTTCTCTATCGGGTTTGGCGGTTTGTCGTGTCAAGCCTTTATGTCCCATCTTCTGCCCTGGCTTGCCTTTTTCTCCTTCTTTTTGATCCTTTTTCCGATTGCCACCACGTTTTAGACTCGGTGGAGTATGGGCATTCTCATATTGAGCTAATCGGGCTTCGAGTTCTACTATACGTCTTTTAAGCAACTCGTTCTCCCGAGTTAGTCGGTCAACCATCTCTAAGAGTTGGTTTATTCTTTCCTCTTGGTCCATACTCCTTTCAGATGCTCATTGACGACTTATTATATGAACTTCATGATCAAAAATTCTAAGTCGGTCTCTGGGATCTGATGAGATGAGCTAAACACGTACAGATCCTTTTTCACAATAATCTTTATTCTGACATCAAAAACTATTTTTATCAGACGGACAATAGCTAATAGAGCGGTGGGTAATTATATGCCTGAGTCTGCAAAAGCTAGGATTTTGATTTTGGTGCTGTTGATTGCATATGCATCTAGCGTTTTTGCCGCAGATGATCTGATTCAAAGCCAGGTCGGGGACATTGACAATAGCCCGCTCATGGCCGTAAATACTAAGAAACCTATTCAGCCAGCTGCAGAAGATGGAGCAGTCAAACTGGTAGTGCAAGCTGCCAGGTCAAGGCCCGGCCTCAAAATCTCCAATCAAAACGTTGAAGACACTCATGGAACTGCAATTATCAAGGAAGCCTTCAGCATCGGCCCTGGCTGGCTTGTGATCTACAATGACGGGATCGCCTTCCCGGACCGGCCCACACATGCTCAAGGCCTGATAGTGGGCCGTGCCCATCTGCACGATGGCTTGAACGCAAATGTCAGAGTCAAGCTGAATATGGCCTTTGTCACACCCAAGCTATACGCAGTCGTGCATAAGGACGCTGGAAAGATTGGAACCTTTGAGTATCCAGGCCCGGACTATCCAGATCCGCTCAGCTCCCGTGGAGGAGTGACCCGCCAGTTCTACTCCACATGGCCTTACCCCAAGGCCGAATTTCCCACGCTGGTCAGGACAACAGGCCCAGATCTGGAGTGGCCGTGACGTGTCTGAAGGCAAGCACCCAGCCAAAATTATATAGAATCCTCTGCAAAAGCTGATTGGTATATAGTGTTTCACCAAACGATCTACACTTAGCAAGATCTACCAATCAACTAACTGAGATCTCCATTGGATATTCTTTTCGGTCTTTCTGGATCGACACAGGTGCCAACATTTTTGGGGCAGTTGCCCCCCTGATCCCCGGGGGGACATGCTCACGTCCAGGCCACAGCTAGGGCAAGAGTATAATGGCACCAGATTTGCATATATCCGATATCCTTGAAGTGCCATGTGATAGGCTATCGATCCATCAAACATCTCCTGGCAAGCAGCTTCATATTGTCATAGATGTCCCCCCCCAGAGGGGGTCAGGGGGGCAACTGCCCTCAGAAGTAAAGTGCATAGCGTACTGCTGGGATTCTCTAAACCAAACGAAGGCTGTATCAGGTCCGGCAGAATCTATAAAAGAGAAAGGGATGAGGCATCCTGACCAGGGCTGAGTAAGATGCCAAATCAATATATTGTGTAGGTGGTCTTCTCGTATCCTGAAACCCAGTTATCGCTGAGGAAGTCCAATGCGTTAGACGGCACGCCCTCGATCTCCCTTGGGGTGGTCGATGCAGGCCAGATGCTGAAGAACCTGGCCACTACCACTCCCTGGTATCTGAATGGCAGATCTATGCCTTCCTCATAGGTCCCGATGCTGCCGCCGTCTTTGTGCAGAACTGCGAATAATGGATTGGTGGCTCTGGCCATATTGATGTTCACAAACACATTCCTGTTTGCTCCACTGCGAACAGGAACATAGCCCAGGACCTGGCCAATAGCGCCGTTTAGGCTGGCGTGGATGGCTACAAATCCTGGGCCGTCACTGTCAACTTCCTGGATCATGACATTGCCTGATACTGGATTTTGGTTGGCGACGATTATATTGGGCACTATGCTAGAAGAAGTCTCCACAGGAGCCTGCACAGGCGTTTGCATGGGCGCCTGTAAAGGCGTCTGCACAGGCACCTGAGCGGGCTCCTCTGAAGGTGATGATACAGGCTCTATTGCAGCCTGGGCCTGCGGCTGGAATGTGGATGGCATTGCAGAGGGCATTTCAGATGATGTCACATTGATCGTTCTAAGCAGGCTCTCCACAATATCATGCGGATAGGTGCTCAGGACCTCCACTCTCACCCTGCCCACATACACCGGGCCGCACTCACACTTCTGGCTGTCCAGCCAGTAAGAGGCATCAGAGAAGTGATCGCCGTTTGACCTGGTGATATTATCAAAGACACCTATCCGGCCGTCGATCATTCTCTCGCCCGCAAAGGCGCCGCTCTCCTTTCCAAGGAGCAGCGTCCTGTAGCGCAGCTCATCCTTGATATTGGAATCCTGCAGGTCCCTATAATCATCAATAGCAATCGTTGCCCAGGAAGCATTATTGGTTGAGGCTATAATCTGATATTTAGTATAAGTCTGGTTATCTATCTCCTTGGCCGGCAGTATATCCACTGTGTAGTTCATGGTGGTGTTCAGGTCAAAGGAGATGGTGTAAGGCCCCGCGGTCACCCTCTCAGGCGCTGCCATGGACAGAGAAGCCAGGGCGAGGAAGGTTATCAAGACATATAGCAATCTCATTACATATCCCTTTAGTGAAATCTGTTATGGCATATATGGTCGCAATATGATTTAAAGTGCAATCATCTCTCAAATCTTGAGATGTCGATGAGCCTTAAAACAAAACGGGCATATACCATCCTAATCGATGCCTGCCCCCTGTACACATCCCAGGTTCTCAATCAGCCAAAGGGCTCCATGCGTAGAGCCTGTCGCGTCATTCCATAGGCCTGCTTTTTTTGATCAGGTAATAGCCCAGGGAGAGAGATGCAATGATCGCAGCCATTCCCACCATGTCCATCTCCCCAGAGGCGCCACCGATCTCCATGATGATGACGCTCCTGGCCATGGCAATCATAGCCACCAAAAACACTATCTGGACGTTGAATGTCTTTTCGAGCTCGTAGTTCTTGAAGGTCTCAAGGAGCTCCACGCCTATCAGCACCAGGAGTATGTAGCCAAAGAAGTTCAACAGCTCCTCTATCTGCAGCCCTTCCTTGGTGATGAATATGCTCAGGATCAATATATGAATCAGCTCAATGCTGGCCACAAGGACCACAAAGGCCATCAGCCAGGTCAGAGCCGTAATGATTACCTTCTGGAAGCTATCTAGATATTTCATGAGCCAAGACACCTTTCTCTACCTTGAGCCTCCAGGCCCTCAGACTCAGCCTGCAGGTCAGATCAGATCAGATCATGCGGCATTTGCCATTGGCAGATGTCAACGGCCTTGCCTCGATCCTGACCTCCAACAGTGCTGACTATGAGAGATATATATCCTGCGGGTATTCTAGATGCGGACAGCACATAGATTTTTAATCTGGAAACCTGCTCATGAGGGCATGCTCTGTCGATATGCTCTGTCTATGCTGGAGCTATTTCTCGTTTTGACTGCTTCATGCCTGGCTGTTCCGGCCTATGAGAGTCCCAACTCCTCCTATGAGAGTCTCAACTCCTCATATGTGGCTGAGGTAGAGATCCTCTACAGCAAGGGCGTGAGCCTGATGCCCATGCTCCTGGCAACTGGCCAGATAGACGGCTATATTGCATGGCAGCCCTATGTCTCTCTGGCTGAGGAGTGCGGGGCTGGAAAGGTCGTATCTCTCACCCGTGATCTGCCGCCTGCAGGCAGCTGGATAGGCCATCCCTGCTGCGTCTTTACATCAAGCAGCGACCTCATCTCGACCCACCCTGACATCGTGAGCGCCATGTGTGCCCTGAATATATATGCCACTCAATACATTAAAGATCATCCATCCGAGTCTGATGAGATAGAAGCACACTGGCTGATGGGAGATGCCGACTTTACATTCGGCGATGTATCTGTCTCTTCCAGGCGACTTATTGACAGATCCGGCCCGACTCTGAGCTTCTCTGCTGATCCATCTGATAAGTGGAAAGAAGCAGCATCCAAATTCATAGATCTTCAGGATCGCAGCATGGCCTCAGAGTATACCAGACCTGGCATTGGCAAGAACAAATCTGAGTTCTTCGACTTCGGGCCCCATGATGAGGCAGAGGGCATGGTTTCCAGAGGCAAGATGGTCACTCCCCTGCCCTCGGGAAGGGATCTGGGCATTGGATGTCTCATGGGCGACCAGCATCATACACCTCTGGTCATTGCCTTAAAGAAATGGCAGTACTTCAACGACACCTACGGCATAGCTTTAAAGCCGGATAGCGAGGGAGCCTCCAGGCCAAGCGCAGCTGATCTGATTGTGAACGGCAAAACTGTGGCCCGGTTCAGCCTGATCTCAGCCCCTGCAGGAGCGCAGCTCATGACGCTCATGGAGCAGGGATGTATAGACATGGCCTATGTGGGAATTGCACCAGCGATAGGAGCCATAAGGCTTGGCGCTGATATCAAGGTTATACAGCCTGTCCAGAATGAGGGGTCCGGGCTGGTTGTGTCCAATGGCTCGCCTGCTCGCAACTGGAGCGAGTTTGTATCCTGGGCCAGGGAGAGGTACTCCAGGGGCAGGCCGCTTAGGATTGCCGATCCTCAGGTGGGATCGATACAGGACCTCCTCATGAGATATGCGCTGATTGAGGAAGAGATCAGGGCAGTCCCGGCACCTGAGCCCTGATTTGGAGATGAGCATAGGGAGGAGATAAGATTTGAGTGGAGTGAGGTTCAAAGGCTGGGCTGGAAAGACAGCCATAAACCTGGCAATACCAGTGCTGATCCTGCTCATCTGGCAGGTCATGGCCGTGTCCATCAACAACCAGTTCATACTTCCCAGGATCGAGTCAGTGCTGTCGGTCCTGGTCACGCCGAATAAGGACATACTCGGGAGTGGAGCCCTGATAGACAACGCCCTGGTGAGCCTCAAGAGGGTCGCTATCGGATTTCTGGCGGCAGCGGCCGTGGCCATTCCACTTGGTGTGGCTATGGGAAGGTTTGGGCTGGTTCACGACCTCTTTGACAGCATGGTTGCAGTATTCCGGCCAGTCCCGCCCCTGGCATGGGTCCCGCTCGCGCTGGCCTGGCTCAAGATCGGCATGGGGTCAATGGTCTTCATCATAGCCATAGGCGCGTTCTTTCCCATACTCTTAAACACACTGGATGGTGTGAGAGGGGTGAAGAAGACCTGGCTTGAAGCCATAACCATGCTTGGAGCCAGTGAGAAAGACCTCATGACAAGGGTCATACTGCCCGGCGCCGCCCCGACTATCTGGACTGGACTTCGGGTGGGATTCGGCATAGCCTGGATGTGCGTTGTGGCCGCTGAGATGCTGCCTGGGGCCAACACCGGCCTTGGGTACCTGATAATGTACGCCTACAGCTGGGGCCAGGTGCAGGTGGTGATCGCAGGCATGATAGCGATAGGGATCATCGGCCTGTGCATAGACCGCATATTCAAAGAGGTAGAGGAGAGGAGTTTCTCATGGAGGAGGCTGGAGAGATGATCTTAGAGATCAAACCCACATCCCGCAGGTAGAGCTTTGATTCTGAAACCTTTTTATCCTCCCTTGATCTACCCGTATCGAAAATGACCCCGAAAAAGCCTGCCATGAAGATCACCACGAATTCACTGGATCACCTC
>Ga0074195_1003658_pt1 | contig 13978 bp, 10 predicted proteins | sample EPASupsiteHSE623_FD_64525 | JGI IMG/M metagenome (GOLD analysis project Ga0074195, IMG submission 64525) | Bioremediated contaminated groundwater from EPA Superfund site, New Mexico - Sample HSE6-23 | ecosystem: Environmental > Aquatic > Deep subsurface > Groundwater > Contaminated ...
TCGAGCGGGAATGTGCCGGGAAGATTGCAGAGATCCGTATCATCGCGTCATCGAAAGAGATCTCCCGCGAGCTCTGGCTCTGTTCGCCCCGGTACGCGTACCGGTTCTTCCGGGTCCTGGACCGATCGATTGTGGAACTCGGGCGGGACGGCCGTCCGCTCCCGTCCGGTGATCCCGGGCCGGCAATGGCCGGGAGCCCGGTGAATCCTGTACAAGGAAAAACGGAAGAAGTCACACATGCCGGACCGGAAGCCGGAGCAGAGGAAGCGGTGCCGGGCAGTATACCGGATGACGTCATGGTCAAAATACCAGAAAATAAAGAATCCGTGAACCGGAACGAGCTCCCGTAATCATGATCCGGTATCAGATTATCCAGACCCTGCAAGACTGCCCTTCCCGGGGGAGCGGTCCCGGCCTATTTTCTCCCGTGTTCTGCACCCTTAAGGGAGTCCTGTTCCTGTAACCATTTCCAGACCGGTTTTATGATGATGACCATATCCCGTTCTGTCCTGCGATCTTCCTGATTGCCGGTCAGGATGAGTCCTTTTTTAAGTCCGTATTCTTCGAGCGCTTCACAGAGTCCCCCGATCTCCCGTTCGGAATTTTCCGCATTCATTTCGTGGCAGACCTGGATAGCACAGGAAATTTTTCTTTCGTTCTTTATGATGAAATCGCATTCGCGGCCGGCAGAAAAATAATAAATTTCATATCCCCGACGCCGGAGCTCGATGTAGACGATATTTTCAAGCAGGCGCCCGGTATTGGGGGAAGACGAGAACCCGGCAAGAGTACTGAACGCGGTATCGATGCAATACATCTTCCGCGGGGAATTCAATTGTTTTTTTACAGAGAAATCAAACCGCGGAAGTTCGAAGAACAGGTAGGCACTGCTCAGGTACCCGATATATTCCTTGACCGTGATGGCATTTTTCAATCCAAGACTTTTTTTCAGTGCATTGTACGTGAACGGGAGCGATATGGCCGATGCAAGCATGCCCACGAGTTCCCGCACCAGTCGCTGCCTCCGTATGGAATACCGGGCAATGATGTCGCGGTAGAGGATATTGTCATAGAGTGTCTTCACGTAATCGGTGTCCTGATTCTTCAGGAACTCGGGCAGACCCCCGGATTCCGCATAGGTCCTGAATGCTGATGCCAGGACCGCGCGATCTTCCGACAGGTACACGGAATCATCATGGAGCCGGATTTTTTTAAACCGGAGGTATTCAGTGAACGAGAACGGGTAGATTTCGAACAGCTTGTATCTTCCGGTTAGCCGCGTTCCGAATTCATGGCTGAGCAAGGATGCATTGGAACCGGTGAGGATGACTTTTTTTTTGGCATCCTGGAGCCGGCGTACGAATGTCTCGAACTGCGCGATATTCTGGATCTCATCGAAGAAATAGAGGTCCACAGGTCCGTAGACTTCCATGAGGATCTCATTCAGAATTTCAAAATCTTCTGCACGGAACGTGAGCAGGCGCTCGTCTTCGAAATTCACGTAGCAGTACCGGTCTTTCGTCCGCATGATCTGTCGGAGGAGCGTGGATTTCCCGCAACGCCGTATACCGGAAAGGACGATGACCCGGTCATCGCTGAATGCATCGAGTACCTCATGCAGGATGGTTCGTTCGATGTAATCGTCATCTCTCGTAATACCGGCCTTCTGCTGGATTACAAGTTGACGGAGCACCTCCCGCGATGTCATACTAATTACTAATTAGTAAAAATAGTTAAATCTTCTCATTGGTAGTTAGTATACGCCGGAACGGGAGATCCCCTCACCACCGAGAATCCAAGGGGTAAAACGACATGTCTTCGTCGGAGAACACGAGGTGGGAGAGAGTATCTTTCAGGTCCCCCCGCATTTTCCCAAATCGGGACTCTTTCGGCGATTGGAGGCTAAATCGGGCAATTTACCGCAGCCCATAATCCGCCGGGATCCCAAGATGTGCGTAATTCACGAAAAATGGATGTAAATTCATTTTTTATCGGGCCCGTACGTGCCCGGATTTGAAGAATTACGCCAGATGCCTGAAGTGCGCTTATAGGTTCAATTGGTTGAAAAACAGGTTTTTTTCCAGGGGGTAGCAGGGATTCTGAAAGGAACCCCTGTTTTCCGGATCGATCTTACGACGGCGATTGAGAAATCTCCGTCGGAGAACTATCTTGTATTTTTTAGGGTTCCCTGAGACGGGTCAACTGACCCGTGACGGGTATTTGACCTGTGACGGGTATTTTCGAGGAGGCCGGATCTGCACTATCTAATAGGGATTTTTGGGGTTGTATCAGGTCAGTATCCGATGGAAATACAGGCAGTTGTGGTGGTTGAAGTTCCATAGAAATTTTGCCGGATGTTGGAGGTTACCGGATTTTTTTCACGGTCCGTAAAAAATGTCCTGTGATGAGCGATGAGATCTTTTTGAAATTTATTTTTGGGATTGACAAGTCCGGAAAAATTCTGGAGGAACTCCGGATTGAAAAAAATTTTCGGAAAATAATTGTGATGCTGCGAATCCTGACAACCGGTTGAGATTGATCTGTTGATAAAAAAAATATTTTCACACGTTCATACACTTTCACGGTGCAGATCACCATATTTAAGGTAGGATACAACGCACGAGCAAATAATCAGAAAATTTGACAATATGGATAGAATTGGATCCAATAAAAAAAATCGTGATGCAATGTTTTACGCACATACTACACACAATCCCGATAAATCCGACTGGCAGCCACTCAAGGATCATCTGACAAACGTAGCAACACGTTCCCAGAATTTTGCGAACGATTTCAACGCAGGGGATCTTGCATACACAAGCGGGCTCCTTCACGATCTTGGGAAATATTCATCAGAGTTCCAGAGGCGGCTTGAGGGAGAAAAAATTCATGTCGATCACTCAACGGCCGGTACGATTGAAGCAACACGATTATTCAAAGACGAACAGAGCGCAGCCGGGTTGTTGTTTGCCTATATTGTTGCCGGTCATCATGGCGGCCTGTTGAATTATGGAAGCGCTGAGGGGGGCCTCTGCGAACGGTTGCAGAAAGAAAAGATTCCGGATTATTCTGCTTATCACAACGAGATTTCTATCGGCACCCAAAACATTGGCCTATTTAAATTACGTCCACTCCCCCGCAAAGCCGGTTTCTGTGTTTCCCTTTTCACGCGGATGCTGTACTCGTGCCTTGTGGATGCGGACTCGCTTGATACGGAAAAATTTTGCAGCCCGGAAAAATCTTCAGTGCGCGGGCAATACGACTCATTCGAAAATCTCCAAAAAAAATTTGAAACCTACATGCAGAAAATAAATGCCGGCGCGAAAGATTCTCTCATCAATCGCGAGCGGAAAAATATTTTCAGCCAGTGTGTTGAAGCCGGCTCTCTTCCTCCGGGAATTTTCAGCCTGACCGTTCCAACGGGCGGAGGGAAGACCCTCTCTTCAATGGCATTTGCGCTTGAGCATCTGAAGAAGAATAACCTAAAACGGATCTTTTACGTTATTCCCTATACGAGCATCATCGAGCAGAACGCCAAGGTTTTCCGGGATATTTTCGGAAGCCGGAATGTGCTGGAACATCACAGCAATTTTGATCCGGCAACCGTGAAGAATGAGACCGGAGATCCCATCAGCGAGTCTCTCACACGTGCAACCGAGAACTGGGACATGCCAATCGTTGTCACGACCAATGTCCAGTTCTTCGAATCGCTCTTCTCCAACAAGAGGTCACGCTGCCGGAAACTGCACAATCTCTCACGGAGCGTTATCATTCTTGACGAAGCACAGATGCTCCCGACCGGGTACCTGCTTCCCTGTCTTGCCGCGTTGTCGGAACTTGTCCGCAATTACGGTGCAACCGTTGTGATTTGTACCGCCACACAACCAAAGCTCGGCGAGCTTCTTGATGAAAGAGTCAGGCCCCGCGAGATCATGAAGTCCCCGGATCAATTGTATGAAACATTCAAGCGAGTGAAGGTGACGAATCTCGGCCCGCGCAACGATGCGGAACTTTCTGCCCGGTTGAAAGATCATCGGCAGGTTCTGTGTATCGTGAATACCCGGAACCATGCGAAGAAACTGTACGATGCCATCAAAGACGCCGAAAACGCCGAAAATTGCATTCATCTCAGCGCAAGGATGTGCCCGGTCCATCGCAGAAAGAAGATCGCAGAGATCAAAGACCGGCTCAATGAGGGGAAAGACTGTCGGGTCATCTCAACCCAGTTGATTGAGGCTGGTGTGGATATCGATTTCCCGGTTGTGTACCGGGTAGCGACCGGCATCGATTCGATAGCTCAAGCCGCAGGACGATGCAACCGCGAGGGAGAATTACCGGAGAAAGGCGACGTCTACATTTTCAAATCAACAGAGAGTTACGGGAAGGCAACATCATGGCAGAGTCTCGTTGCAGAAGTGGGTGAGATGGCACTTGCAGAGTCAGATGATCCGCTTTCACTCCCGACCGTTGCGGATTATTTCAGACGATTATACCACTACAAGAAAGATGGAGGACTGGATGAAAAGAATATTTTACCGGCTTTGGAAGAGCGGTCACAGGAATTTGCGTTTCCGTTCGAGGATATTGCAGATGCATTTCAGATCATTGAGGGTGGGACAAAGGAGCTGATTATTCCCTATGATAAGCACGCCAGATCGAAGATTGCCGAACTTCGGGCAGCAGAATTTCCCTGGAAGTTCGTGCGGGATCTTCAGGGCTACTCGATCAATATTTACCCGAATGAATTCCGGGAGATGGAACGCATGAATCTGGTTGAGACGATTGGCGATCGGTTTAATGTATTACGATCCTGTGAGGATTATACCGATGAAACAGGATTGAAACTCCGGCAACATACCGGATATGACGGATCATTATCCATTATTTAAGGAGGTGGTGAATATCGGATTTGGAATCAGATTAAAAGTCTGGGGAGATTATGCCTGTTTCACGCGTCCCGAGATGAAAGTCGAGCGGGTCAGCTACGATGTGATGACCCCGTCGGCTGCCCGTGGAATTCTGGAAGCGATCTACTGGAAGCCTGCGATTGTCTGGGAGATTGACCGGATTCATGTGATGAATCAGATCAGGTTTGACAACATCCGCAGGAATGAAGTGCTTGGAAAAATTCCGCTTAAGGATGTAAAAAACGCATTTTCCGGGAAGGAGGCAGTACTCTTCAAGGATTCAAATGCTGAGCGGGTCCAGCGGGCTTCGCTGGTTCTCCGTGATGTTGAGTATTACATTGAAGCCCACTTCAACATGACCGACAAAAAAGGACCCGATGATACCATTGAGAAGCATTACAACATTGCCCTCCGCAGGATGCGGAGAGGTCAGTGTTTCCATCACCCGTACTTCGGATGTCGCGAGTTCCCTGTGCAGTTCGAGTTTGTTGAAGGAGAAATCCCCCAATCGACATTAACCGGGAAAAAGGATCTCGGGCTCATGCTCTGGGACATTGATTTTGCCCATGACATGAAAGCGGTCTTCTTCCGGGCTGAGATGGACGATGGCGTGATCGATGTGCAGAAGTGCCATAATGCGGGAGTTTTCTCATGATTGTCCAGTCCCTTGCACGATATTATGACATTCTTGCAGATGATGATGCGGTTAAGATCTCCAAACCCGGTTACAGCCCGGCAAAAGTATCCTTTGCGCTGGTAATCTCAAAAGATGGCCACCTTAGTAATATTGTCGATCTCCGTGAGGACGGGAAGAAAAAAATCCCGAAGTCATTGGATGTACCTTACCAGAAATCACGAGCTATGGCTATCACTCCATTCTTCGCTTGTGATAATGCTAAGTATATCTTCGGTATCGAGAAGATCAAAACTGATGAGAATAAGAGTTCAAATTCCGAGGGTAGTGTCAAGATTCTTGAAGTGGAGGGAAATGAGAGCATCATCGTATCGAAGCGCTCTCTTGAATGCTATTTCCAGAGCCGGATACTCCACCATTCCATTTTGGATTCAGTGAACGATCCGATCGTCAAGGTATTTCTGAAATTTCTTGACAACTGGAAACCGGAATTATCGCTTCAACACCCCAAAATTGCTGAATACAAAGATCTCATCTTTGATGGCGGATTTTTTGTCTTCGATTTGGAGGGATACTATCTTCATCAGAATCCGGTTGTGAGACACGCGTGGGAATCCCGTGAAGACCGGGTGATCCCTGAAGATTCGGGTGAATGCTCCCAGTGTCTTGTTACTGGTATGTACGAACCTATCGCACTGACCCACCAGAAGATCAAAGGAGTCTATGGTGCCCAATCGGCAGGTGCATCCCTTGTTAGTTTCAACGATCCGGCGTTTGAATCATATGGAAAGGAACAGAGTTTCAATGCCCCGATCGGCGAATCGGCGATGTTCAAGTACACAACTGTTCTGAACTACCTTCTCGAACGGGGAAGTAAGAACCGGATCCAGATCGGTGACACCTCAACTGTCTTCTGGGCTGAAACCACCAGGAAAACCTGCGCGAACCTTGCCCATTTCTTCATCGATCCTGTTGATGAGCTGGAAGAATCCGGTGAAACCAAAACAGAGGATGAAATAAAAAAACAGGATCTCCAGACTCGCCAGCTGGTCAGCGATATTCTCCAGAAGGTCAGGGACGGAAAACATCTGGAAGAGAAAGATCTTGGCGTTGACCCGGACAAAACAAATTTTTTCATTCTCGGGCTGGCACCGAACAATGCCCGGCTTGCCGTCCGTTTCTGGTACCAGGATAATTTTGGGAATTTTATCACCCGTGTTGCACGCCACCATCTCGATATGGAGATCGAACGGGACGATCGCGGGCCGCAATTTATCTCTGTATACTGGCTCCTGAAACAGACAGTCCCCCAGAGCTCAAGTGACAATACATCGTCGCCCCTTCTTGGGGGGCTCCTGATGCGTTCGATTCTGGAGAACACACCTTACCCGGTACCGATGTACAACGCGATCCTGAACCGGGTAAAAACCGAACGATCGATCAATTATGCACGGGCCGGTTTCATCAAGGCCTGCCTGATCCGTCTTGCACGGACGAGAGGAAAACATGAAGAGGATATGATTACCGTGTGTCTGAACGAAGAGAGCACAAGTGTTCCGTACCGCCTTGGAAGGTTGTTTGCGGTACTGGAGAAGGCGCAGAGCGATTCGAACAAGGATCTGAAGAGCACGATCAACAGCAAGTACTTCAGCAGTGCATCGACAACACCGGCCGTAGTGTTCCCGGTTCTGCTGAAACTGGCGCAGCATCACATCGCCAAATCGGACTGGGGCTTCAAATCAAACCAGTGGATCGAAGAAGTGCTTGAGGGTGTTGACAAATTTCCGGCATACCTGAACCAGGAGGAACAGGGGATGTTCATGCTTGGGTACTATCACCAGAAAAAGGCGTTTTTCAAGAAGAAAGAGAACAGCGAGGAAACGAAGGAGTGAGATCAATGAGCGAACCAATCAAGAACCGGTATGAATTTGTATTGTTATTCGATGTCGAGAACGGGAACCCTAACGGTGATCCCGATATGGGGAACATGCCCCGGGTCGATCCCCAGACCGGCTACGGTATCGTGACCGATGTCTGCCTCAAGCGGAAGATCCGGGATTATGTTGACATGGTGAAAGAAGGGAAAGAGGGCTACGACATCTATGTGAAAGACGGTGTTGTTCTCAATGAACAACACACGAAAGCATATGCCGCTCTTGGGAGGAAACCGGACTCGAAGAAACCCAAGGATGACGAACTAACAAAATTCATGTGCAAGAATTTCTTTGACATCCGTGCATTCGGTGCAGTCATGGCATTGGAAGTAAACTGCGGACAAGTCCGTGGTCCTGTCCAGCTTAATTTTGCCCGAAGCCAGGACCCGATCTTCCAACAGGAAGTGACAATTACCCGGCAGGCCGTTGCAAATGCAAAAGATGCGGACAAGGGCCAGACCATGGGAAAGAAACAGATCGTTCCGTACGGCCTCTATCGTGCAGAGGGATACGTGTCTGCAAATTTAGCCAAGAAGACAACCGGCTTCTCTGAAGAAGATCTTGCCCTGCTCTGGGAGAGCCTTGTCAATATGTTCGAGCACGACCATTCCGCATCCCGGGGAAAACTCTCTGCAAAGAAACTGATCGTCTTCAAGCATGACAGCGAACTCGGGTGCTGTCAGTCGCATATCCTGTTCGACAAGGTGAAAGTAGAACGACTGCCGAATGATAAGAACCTGCCCCCACGTTCGTTCAAGGATTACAAAGTCACAGTTGCAAAAGACGTACCCAAGGGCGTCGAGGTTATCGAAAAGTTATGAGCGGAACCCGGTATACTGATGACGAACTGCTCTCGTTATCCGGTATCCAGCATTTTTGTTTCTGCAAGCGGCAGTGGGCGCTGATCCATGTCGAACAGCAGTGGCAGGACAATCTCCGTACGCAGGAGGGACATTTCGTTCATGAGCGGGTCGATGATCCGTTCTTCAACGAGTCGCGGGGAGATGTTGTTATTTCACGGGCATCTCCCCTTGTCTCATACACGCTTGGACTTACCGGCATTGCGGATGTGATCGAGTACAGCCGATCAGATTGCGGAATTCCGATTCCTGATCATGATGGCCGGTGGCTGATGAAGCCGGTAGAATACAAGCGGGGCAAACCGAAGATTGATGAGCGTGACGAAGTCCAGCTCTGTGCACAGGTTATGTGCCTTGAAGAAATGTTCGGCGTACAGATTGGCGAGGCCGATTTCTACTACAACGAGATCCGCAGGAGACAAAACCTGAAAATTACAGATGAGTTGCGGACTCTGGTCTCAACGCTGGCCAATGAGATGCACAGGATTTTCAGGGATGGGATCACTCCGGAAGCCGAGAGCGGAAAGAACTGTTCCCTGTGTTCGCTTGTTGATGTCTGTGTCCCGAAACTGACAAAAAAGAAAAGTCCTGTCAAAAATTATATCGGGAGACATGTCCAGGAGGCTTGCACTCTTGATTTGTGAATGCTATTCTTCTTTCGGGAGAATCTGACACATCCAAACCGGTTCATCATTATGAGAAAACTACTCAACACCCTTTACGTCACAACGCCGGAGTCCTTCCTGCACCGTGATGGTGAGAATGTAATCGTGAAAGTTGGTAGCGAGGAGCGTTTCCGGATTCCCGCGCATAATATCGAGGGGATCGTCTGCTTCGGATACATGGGTGCAACACCCCACCTGATGCAACTATGCTCGGACAATAACATCGGGCTTTCATTTCTCACTCCTTATGGAAAGTTCCTCGGGCGGGTGAACGGACGGGTCCGGGGGAATGTCTTACTGAGGCGCACCCAGTATCGTGTTGCGGATAATCCTGAGGCATCGCTGGATCTCGCCAAATGTTTTATTGCGGGAAAGATCGTCAACTGCCGGACGGTCCTCGGGCGGAGCATCCGCGATCATGGCAATGTGATCAAATGCGAGAAGATCCGGAATGCTGACAATCTCCTCATTGAGAACCTGATGAAGATCGAAGATTGTACAAATGCCGATACCCTCCGGGGCATTGAAGGGAATTGTGCGAAATTTTATTTCGATGTGCTGGACGAGCTTATTCTCAAGCAGAAGAATGATTTCTTTATTCATGAGAGAAACCGCCGGCCTCCCCGCGACAACATGAATGCCCTCCTCTCGTTCTTTTACACGCTTCTTGCGCACGATGTCGAATCCGCGCTGGAGACCGTAGGACTCGATCCGTATGTAGGATTCTTCCACACGGACCGGCCCGGTCGGGCAAGTCTTGCGCTGGATATGATGGAAGAGTTCCGGCCGTTCATTGCTGATCGTCTCGTGCTCAATCTGGTAAATTTACAGCAGGTGTGCAGTACGGATTTCCTGAAAAAGGAAGGGGGCGGGATCATCCTGACGGACAAAGGGCGCAAGGAAGTGCTTGGGGCCTGGCAGAAAAGAAAACTGGACGAGATAACGCATCCGTACCTGAACGAGAAAATTCCCATCGGCCTGCTGCCGTATGTTCAGGCATTGCTGATGGCACGGTTCCTGCGGGGGGATATTGACGGGTATCCGCCGTTCTTCATGAACTGAGGTGTCGAAGATGATGGTTCTGGTCACGTACGATGTGAATACGGAAACACCGGAAGGAAGACGACGGCTCCGTCAGGTTGCGAGGGAATGCGTGAATTACGGTCAGCGGGTACAAAATTCAGTGTTCGAATGTCTTGTCGATCCGGCCCAGTTTGCAAAACTTAAACATTCCCTGAGTGGTATTATGGACAAGGAACGGGACAGTATCCGGTTCTATTACCTTGGTGCCAACTGGCAGAACCGGGTCGAGCATCTCGGAAACGATAAAGGATACAATCCTGAAGGATTACTGGTGGCATGATTGTTGCGAACCTGAAGCGGCCAGTGTTTACCCGAGACCTTCGCGGCAAAATAATGTTCCGGCTATTTAGTTTTTTTGCGTCATGCAGGGAATTTCGTTCTCGAACACTGCACAGGGTTTGAGGGATCCGTCAATTGTTTGTTTGGGAAATGTTGACAGATCCTGTGTTTATTTTGCATTTACCGAATACGCAGCCTTTAATTCTTTGGGAATGATAATCTGAATAATTGCAGTCACTCCCTTCGCGGGAGTGTGGATTGAAATCGTCAGGGTTTCGGTGCCATTGAAGGTACCCGTCACGTCACTCCCTTCGCGGGAGTGTGGATTGAAATATAGAGATTCTGTTTTTCGACGTTTGAGAGGGTGTCACTCCCTTCGCGGGAGTGTGGATTGAAATGTAGAGTTCGTGATTTTCAGACCGACGAGACGCGTCACTCCCTTCGCGGGAGTGTGGATTGAAATACCCCCCCTACACTTCCCCAAGAGTTCCAGTGGAGTCACTCCCTTCGCGGGAGTGTGGATTGAAATTATATTTCTCTAGTTATCCAAAAATACCTATATGTCACTCCCTTCGCGGGAGTGTGGATTGAAATGAGGTCTGGGCAAATCAGAGGTGAATTGCGAATGTCACTCCCTTCGCGGGAGTGTGGATTGAAATCGACGGGACCTATGCTAAGGGAGTCCAGCAGGCAGTCACTCCCTTCGCGGGAGTGTGGATTGAAATACCCCCCCTATACTTCCCCAAGAGTTCCAGTGGGTCACTCCCTTCGCGGGAGTGTGGATTGAAATAGACTGGGAAGATGAGGGATGTGTCTTTATGCACGCGTCACTCCCTTCGCGGGAGTGTGGATTGAAATACCGCCGTGGAGGTCAGTCCGAGGACCGTATCCAAGTCACTCCCTTCGCGGGAGTGTGGATTGAAATAATCGCGGCGTTTCGCTCTCCTGAAGCGCGAGCAGTCACTCCCTTCGCGGGAGTGTGGATTGAAATTTATTTCTGCCATTAAAAAATACCACATTCGCCATGTCACTCCCTTCGCGGGAGTGTGGATTGAAATTATCGCTCGCCACATCTCACCGGCAATTGGATAGGTCACTCCCTTCGCGGGAGTGTGGATTGAAATTAAAATTTACATGGTGAACTGAAAGTTTTTTCTCGGTCACTCCCTTCGCGGGAGTGTGGATTGAAATGCGTCATCAGCCGGTAAAGAGAGGGATATTGATGGGTCACTCCCTTCGCGGGAGTGTGGATTGAAATATTGAGGAGAAAGGTCTGGCAAAGTTCCAGGAGGTCACTCCCTTCGCGGGAGTGTGGATTGAAATCCGTATGTGCAGCACGGCGATAATTAAAACCGGTGTCACTCCCTTCGCGGGAGTGTGGATTGAAATTGGAAAGTGATCGGGGTTACGGCAATGATTAGTTGTCACTCCCTTCGCGGGAGTGTGGATTGAAATCCGGAGAGGGTTACAGGGACAGCCGCATCAGGCAGTCACTCCCTTCGCGGGAGTGTGGATTGAAATCTTGATACTAAAGCGAGAATCTGAAACCGATAATGTCACTCCCTTCGCGGGAGTGTGGATTGAAATATATCGGGGGCATCTGTCGGACACATATCAGACGTCACTCCCTTCGCGGGAGTGTGGATTGAAATCTGTCTGTTGCCGATGAAGACAGCCACGCCATCGTCACTCCCTTCGCGGGAGTGTGGATTGAAATGTAATTGACTATCGCAGGAATGGGATAACATCCGGAGGTCACTCCCTTCGCGGGAGTGTGGATTGAAATGACTTTCCCGCTGAAGAGATGCAGCACCCTTTTGTCACTCCCTTCGCGGGAGTGTGGATTGAAATGTGAGCCAATGATCCACCATAGAACATGTCCGAGTCACTCCCTTCGCGGGAGTGTGGATTGAAATCGGATCCTTTGATTGTGCAATGCAGGTCTGGCATGTCACTCCCTTCGCGGGAGTGTGGATTGAAATTATTGCATCCGAGACAGACCACCCACGACATATGCGTCACTCCCTTCGCGGGAGTGTGGATTGAAATCGGCACCAACATGCGAATGCGAAGGTTTGAACTGTCACTCCCTTCGCGGGAGTGTGGATTGAAATTTTAGAAGAAGAAGAAGAAGAAGAAGAAGAAGAAGCGGATCGTCACTCCCTTCGCGGGAGTGTGGATTGAAATATTAAGCGCCTTTGCCATGAACTTATCGATGTTGTCACTCCCTTCGCGGGAGTGTGGATTGAAATAAAAAACACCCAACGATCTACGATAACGGAGAGTGTCACTCCCTTCGCGGGAGTGTGGATTGAAATCATACACGCCGACATGGAACTTCATTAAGGTGGGTCACTCCCTTCGCGGGAGTGTGGATTGAAATATGGTTCAAGGAGACCGGGGGATCTATCGATTACGTCACTCCCTTCGCGGGAGTGTGGATTGAAATCCAGAGGGGAGACCGACCCCGTTATCCCGGATGACGTCACTCCCTTCGCGGGAGTGTGGATTGAAATGCCTCAGAGGCCGCAAAATCCCTTGCAAAAGGTGTCACTCCCTTCGCGGGAGTGTGGATTGAAATCGGATGCTGAAGCCCCACGAACTCGCAGCGGCAGTCACTCCCTTCGCGGGAGTGTGGATTGAAATTGCTCTGATCCTACGAGCGAGGCGTGCCATACTTGTCACTCCCTTCGCGGGAGTGTGGATTGAAATCGAGCTGTCAGGAAATACAAGTTGGTATGGATGGGTCACTCCCTTCGCGGGAGTGTGGATTGAAATCCTGTGCATACATTCTGCGAGCATCAACCCGCGGTCACTCCCTTCGCGGGAGTGTGGATTGAAATGCCCATGGGGTCCGCAAGCGGTACGCAGTAGCGGTCACCCCTCTCTTGCGCCACCAGTCCCCTGTGAGGGACGGGGCGCATTACGATGCCACAAGAATACACTATCAACACATCAATATTGTAAAATATATTCCGGTAATACAAAGGCATCGCAATGTGGGGGATGCCCACGCGGCGGGGGCGGAGCCCCCAAGAGCGTCACAATATAATCAAATGATTTCTACAGAGCAAAAAATTCATTCCATGAACCCGTTGGTTCAATTTCCCTGTTCTGCAATGGATCTGTGTTGCCATCACTCGATATCCCACGATGGAATCCTTTTTAATTCCCGCACCCCCACTATCTCTTCAGGCATATGGCGCAACCGGATATTTACCAGCTGGTTCATACAAAGAGAGCCGAGATTACCCGGCTCGCAGGGATGTACGGTGCATCCCATATCCGAATCTTCGGATCCGTTGCGCGTCACACCGCTGATGAAAAGAGCGATATCGATTTTCTTGTTGAACTCGAACCGGGAAGAACTCTCTTTGATCTCGGCGGATTCGCATACGATCTGGAAAAACTCCTGGGAAGATCCGTGGATGTCTGTACCGCTCCTCTCTTGCGGGAACCAATCCGCACGCGGGTTATCCAGGAAGCGGTTCCCTTATGAGAGACGACCGTCTCCGTCTTCTGGACATGGCAGAGTCCATAAAAAAGATCGAGAAGTATACGTTATCCGGAAAACCGGTATTTGAACGGGACGAACTTATCCAGATATGGGTCCTTC
>Ga0074195_1003659_pt1 | contig 13977 bp, 10 predicted proteins | sample EPASupsiteHSE623_FD_64525 | JGI IMG/M metagenome (GOLD analysis project Ga0074195, IMG submission 64525) | Bioremediated contaminated groundwater from EPA Superfund site, New Mexico - Sample HSE6-23 | ecosystem: Environmental > Aquatic > Deep subsurface > Groundwater > Contaminated ...
CGAACTGGCTGGAGCTGTCATGCTGACGGCCTGCTTCCTCGGCACGGGCATCCCCTTGCCCTTGGCGCTCTGGCAGGGGGTGTTCACGGCGATCTCCGCCTTTTGCAATGCCGGTTTCGCCCTGTACAGCACCAATCTGCTCGCTTTCCAGACACAGCCGCTCGTCCTGCACACCGTGGCCATCCTGATCGTTCTCGGCGGCCTTGCCCCGGCCACCTGCCTGATTGTTCCGAACTGGCTCAGAGGCCGTAAGATCGAACTGGCTCCGCGCATCGCCCTGGTAACGACCGCCGTCCTGCTCCTGTTCGGTACATTCTGTTTCCTCATCTTCGAATGGGACAACACCTTGGCCGGCCTCTCGTTTTTCGACAAGCTCCACAATGCCTGGTTCCAGTCGGTCACCCTGCGGACCGCCGGATTCAATTCGATCGACATCAACGGCGTGCTCAGCCCGACCTATCTGGTGATGCTCGGCTCGATGTTCATCGGCGGAAGTCCCGGCGGCACTGCCGGCGGCATCAAAACCACCACCATCGGCATCCTGGCCATGACCTTCTGGGCCAGCATCACCGACCGCAACGCGGTCATCGCCCAGAACCGGCGAATTCCCCCGAATACCATCAACCGCGCCATCACAGTGTTCGCATCCGGCGCCATGGTATGGTTCACCATGGTACTGGCGCTGTCGCTCACCCAGCAGTTACCTGCCCGCGAGCTGATTTTCGAGGTCACCTCCGCCCTGGGCACGGTCGGTCTGTCCCTGGGCGCGACCCCCTTCCTCGACGAGATCGGCAAGATCGTCGTCATACTGACCATGTTCATCGGCCGTATCGGCCCAATGACCCTGTTCACCCTGTTGAGCGGGGATATCCAGGCCACCGATTCCAGATGCCCGGAAGCGCGCATCACCTTAACTTGAGACGAGGCGTATGACCCAACAAGTGCTGATCATTGGACTGGGGCAATTCGGCATGTCGCTTGCCCGCACCCTGTCCGAAAAAGGGGCCGAAGTGCTGGCCGTGGACCGGAGAAAAGACCTGGTGGACGAGGCATCGGCCTTTGTGACCGAGGTGATCATGATCGATGCGACCGACGAGACGGAATTGGCGCGGTTGCAGCCTGCGCAGCGGGATTGTTCGGTGTGCGCGATCGGCGACGATTCCAAGGAGGCATCGATCATCTGCACCGCCCTGCTTCGCCAAATGGGCGCCCCGTGGGTCATCGGACGCGCCAACAATCCCATGCACCGGCGCATCTTGCAGCTTGTCGGCGCTCATCTCGTGGTCAATCCCGAGGAGGAATTCGGCCGCAGATTCGCCAATCGCCTGCTCAACCGGAATGTGATCTCCGATATGCCGTTGGGCGAAGACCTCCACCTCACCGAACTCGCCATCCATCCCTCGATGGTCGGCAAATCGCTGATCGATCTATCGTTGCCGAAACGGTTCGGCATCATGGTGGTCGCCGTGCGCCGCGGCACCCCCAGCAAGGTGCTGCAACCCAAACCCGACGAACCGCTGGAGCCGGATGACCGGCTGATCATCGTTTCCAGCGAAACCGCCATTCCGAAACTGATCAAAGGGGTCTGAAATGCGGCTTGCTCATGCGGTGCGAATAGGCTCCTGGGTGCTGGTCGGCCTGAACTTGCTGATGGCGTTCGGCACCATTGCGATATTTTCCCGCATGGCGCCCGCCATTGCAGTGATCATCGACCGCAACGAACGATCGCTGCAAGCCTGCGAGGACATGCTCGCGCTGCTGGCCCTCACTGGCAAGGATAGTTCGTTTTCCACCGAACGACAGCAGCTCTTTCGCAAGGCATTCGAGCGCGCGGAAAGCAATATCACCGAACACCAGGAACCCGCCACCCTGCAACGGATCAAAATGCACCTCGATGCCTTATGGATTGGCGACGAGTTCGCGCGCCGCGAAACCGTCGAATCCATCCTTCACCTGGGAAAAATCAACCGCGACGCCATGATCACCGCCGACCGACATGCCCAACAACTGGGCCGCAACGGCGCTTGGGGAGTGGCCTTCATGGCGGCCTCCGTCTTCTTTGCCGGCGTACTCTTCATCAGGAATCTTACCAGAAGAGTGGTCAAACCGCTGGAGGAGATCCACACGGTCATCATTGCCCATCGAAACGGCGAAACCATGCGACGATGCAGCGGCTCGGATCTCGCGCAGGATGTTGTCGCCGTTTACACAGGCATCAACGAAATTCTCGACCAGCAGCAGGGCCAACACACCATGGGCATGAACGGTCACCACGATGCGGCGCGCTAACGGCGTTCGCGCCAGTTCTGCGGCGGTTTGCGCTTGGCCCGCTTGCTGACCACCCACGGCCCGTCCCCGATCCCCATCCGGGGCAGCCCCCATCGAATAGCGCAAAAAAGTATTCTCACCCCTGACCCCAACACCTGGAGGGACACGGTATGAAGATCCTCATCCTAAACGGCAGTCCACGCAAGCGCGGCAATACCGACCTGCTCCTCGAACGGATCGAAGCAGGCATTCGCCAGTCCGGGCACAATGCCGAACATATCGACCTGGCCCAGCTGGCCATCCATCCCTGTACCGGCTGCGGCCACTGTGAGACCGAGGGCGCTTGTATTTTCAAGGACGACATGACCGCGCTTTACGATAAAGTCGATGCCGCCAACCGGATCGTCATTGGTTCGCCCATCTACTTTTACGGTGTCACCGCCCAGGCAAAAGCCTTCATCGACCGCTGTCAGGTCCTGTGGAGCCGTAAGTATTTGCTCGGCGAGATCAAGCCGGAACGCGAATATCGGCGGGGCTACATGGTTAGCGTCGCCGCCACCGACGGTGGTAAAATCTTCGACGGCGCACGACTGACCATCCGCTATGCCTTCGATGCCATGGAATGCACCTTCAGCGGCGAACTGCTCGCCCGGGGCGTGGAGATCAAGGGCGCGGTGGCCGAACGGACTGAGATCATGGAAGAGGCGCTGCAACTGGGTCTGGCGATCTGCCGGAAATCCTGAAGGAGCATCGTTTATGACCGCAATCCCGTGGGGCCGGTCGCGCCCTCTTCTCCTCTTGCTCCTCGCGCTCCTGACTCCAACTCATGCTCTGGCCGAACCATCGGTTGCCGAACTGGCCGCCGGCTACCGGTTTCTCGTGTCCGAGCGCGCTGCCGGCGGCATCCTCTACACCGCCAGCGCCGGCGATCTTAAGGGGTGGCAACTCCCCTTAAGCTTTCACGACAGCGCCGACTACTGGGGGGAGCATGTCTGCGCCTCGGCCGACTGCACGGTGGTCGACGTTTACGATCCGCAAACCTTTGCCCTCCTGCCGCGCACATCGAGCGGTGGCGACCTGCAAACCGAGCGGGTCAACACCCATAACGGCATCAATATCTACGATGGGGCCACCTGGCAGATAGCGGTCATGCTCGGCAGCAGGATCAACCGCCTGCCGCTGCCGTCCGGCCAGGATGCCTATGCCTTGGCCAGCAATCAGAATCTGCTGCTGCGCGCCGGTCATAGCGGCGAAAGCCGTCATCCCGCGCCCGCAGAAACCCGCGCCGTGACAAGCGGCCCGGTCTTTGTCTACAATCGCCAACCGATCACCGAGCCGCGGCGGGCCTACAGTTTCCGCATGCTGCCGCGCACCTGGCTGTCGCTCGATCCCTTTGCCGGAACGCCCTTTGCCCGCCTCGTCTCAGCCACCGGACTGCCGCCCCACGACCCTTCCTACCGGCCGGGCGTCGTCAGTTGGACCGACTGGAAACCGATCACCGGCGAAAACGCCTGGGCGGTACTCATCGGCCCACTCCAGGCCGCCTGGCTCCACTTCTGCCAGGGCAACAAAAACGCCTTTATTCCTTTGCAGGATCCGGCCGTGCAGAACGCCTTGGGGGTTCTGCCGACCTTCGCCGCCATGCAGTCGACCCTGGGCGGCGTCTACTATGCCCCGGCCGGCACGGTTGCCAACCAGGGTGCGCAACTGGTCGATCCCCGTTTCGTGGCAGTGGAAAACAACATCTCGCTCTACGCCGGATTGCAGATTCTGCGCGCCTCCCTGGAGGCGATCCAACAGCGGGACCGCCAACTCTCGCCCGCCGAACGGACAATGATCGACGAGGCTCTACGGCTCTGCGCGGCGATGATCCACGGCGGCGAGATTGGCGATGGGCGACGGACCGACGGCCTGCTCGCCTTCTTCAAGAACCTCGCCTGGCAGGGCGGCGAGTTTATCCAGGGGGGCACTGTCGACAGCACACAGGCTGCCTCCCAGTGGCAGCCTTCCCTGTCGCCCAGGGCGGTGGATGTCAACACCTGGGGCATCGCCGCCCTCGGTCCGGCAACCATCGACGAGTGGTTCGGTTTCGGCGCCGCGTATCGCAATTGGCAGCAGGTGAAAGGCTGGGGTGGCTACGGTAGAGGCACCACCCTTTGGGGCGTGGGATTTTCCGACCAGGACGGCAACGGCATTGCCGCCGATGGCTCCTTTCGTCAGGGGATCGTTTCCGTGGAATGGACAGCGGGCGCGATCACCTCGGTCCGGGCGACGATCGACCACTACCAAGCCGTTCCCCCGGCATCTCCCCATCACGATGCGGCACGACGCTTTGCCGAGAACCTCCGCCAAGACGAACGATCCATGGTGACGGCCATGGAAAACCTGCGCGTCGCCAGCTATGCCAAAGCGAGTTTCAACGGAACGCCGAACGACTACGACAAACTCTTCACCCTTTCGACCAATCCCTATCTCTACGCCAGCAAACGCTATTTCATCCCCTTTGGCTGGTATGCCAACCCGATCCCCAGCACCTGCGCTACGGCCTGGATGCTCATGGTGGCCAACGCCTACAATCCCTTTCTTCCAGGGGGAGGATTGCGTTGAGCGCACGGCTGCACGCCACAGTCACGCATTCATCTTAAGACCGACGGACCGATCGTTCTCCATCGCGGCGCACATCCTTTTGCAAGAACCATTATTGACAAGCGTATGATCACGCTACACAGTAGGCACATGGACCTTTAATGCGGCATGTTGAGTGCACAGCATCCAACGCCTTGTAATCATATCGTAATACCATTTCATGTTCCGCCTTAGGGCACGGGAGGTGCTTATGAGTTCGTACACCATCGCAGTGATTGTCGGCAGTTTACGCACCGATTCCTTCAACCGCCGTCTCGCCAACGGCTTGACCATGCTGGCGCCACCGGAGTTTGCCTTCAAGCAGGTGGAGATCGGCGATCTGCCTCTGTACAATCAGGACGACGACGGCAAGGATGGACCGCAGGTACAACGGTTGAAGAACGACATCCGAGCGGCCCAGGGTCTGCTGTTCGTCACACCGGAGTACAACCGCTCCATGCCCGGCGTCCTGAAAAACGCCATCGACATCGGCTCGCGGCCTTACGGTCAGAGCGTTTGGGCCGGAAAACCGGCCGGGGTGATCGGCATCTCCGTCGGCACCATTGGCACGGCGCTGGCGCAGCAGCATCTGCGCAATGTCCTTGCCTACCTCGACGTGCCTACCCTGGGCCAGCCCGAGGCCTTTCTCCAGGTCAAGGAAGGCTTTTTCGCGGCGGACGGCGCCATTGGCTCGGAGGCCAAGCCCTTTCTCCAGAGTTGGATGGACCGGTATGTCGCCTGGGTGAAGCAACACACCCATTGACTTTTTTCTTTTGTCGGTGCGAACGGGGGGACTCGCTTCTCCAAGTCCGTCTCGTTTGCAACACCCCTTTGGTTGCCTCTTTCCACAACCAAAAAAAGCCCCCAGCCTCGCATTCGTAGAGGCAGGGGGCTTTATTTTTATCCGATCCGGATACCGGATCACTTGACCGCATTCAGGTAATGCTCGTTGATTTTCTCCCAGTTGACGACATTGAAAAACGCGGCCACATACTCCGGCCGCCGGTTCTGATAGAGCAGATAGTAGGCGTGCTCCCAGACATCGAGGCCCAGGATCGGGGTCTTTCCGGTCATGATCGGATTATCCTGGTTGGCGGTGGTGACAATGGCCAACTCGCCGTTATCGACCACCAGCCAGGCCCAACCGCTGCCAAAGAGCTTGACCGCGGCGGTGGTAAATCCCTCCTTGAAGGCTTCAAAGCTCCCGAATTTTTTGGTGATGGCGTCAATCGCCGGTCCCTTGGCGACCACCTCTTTTTCAGGATCGGCCAAAAGAAGCTGTGATTGGCATGGCCGCCGCCATGGTTGCGCACCACGGTGCGGATTGTCTCGGGCACGTCGTTGAGGTTGCGCAGAAGTGTGTCCACGCTCAGGTCGCCGAAGGCGGTTTGTTCCTTGAGCGCGGCATTGAGATTGGTGATATAGGCCTGATGATGTTTGGTATGATGAATCTCCATGGTGCGGGTATCGATGAAGGGTTCCAGTGCGTCATATGCATAGGGTAATGCAGGGAGTATATGTTCCATGGCAGACCTCTTTGAGAAGTGTTCACACGGAAGAGGACCCGGGCAACGACTGACAGGTCCTCCGTCGAGTTGTGCGGTTCGGAATCGGAAAAGCGCAACCGGCTCAAACCGGTGTTTCGCTGGTTCTTCCTTGAACCCTTGTGTGTAACACAATAAAACCGGAGAAATAATTGTCAAATAATGCGAAATTATTATGTATAATATTTCCTTTATCGCCTTGTTTTATAACATCTTTTTTTAAACGAAAAACACCTTCAACAGGAACGACCGAGGTTTCCGAGAACATGGCGGGATGAGAGCCTTTCTCTCGTACCATCGACGGAAAAATCGAATGTTGCAGATGAGGTATTTTCAATTACCTTTTGAGTTATGGCGAAAAAAGAAACACCATCGCCGCTCGACCGATCGAATCGGCAACACTAGCGTGCGAAAGAGAGGCAGAGAAGAGGGGAAAAAGGGCGAAGTGGGGGAGACGGCTCGAACACGCGATCAAACTCTGGCAGGACAATCACAGCCTGCGGAAGCGGGAGCGTCCTGTCGCCAACGGACCTCGACTAGGGGCATCTCCCATTGCTTGCCATGGCAGCGCGCCAAAAATGTGGGATCGTCCACATCGGCACGGGAGCGCTGCACCAGACCGACAACCCGCGCCGCAACGACTCGGGGCAGCCTCTGCCGCCAGATTGAGGTGGCCAGCCGTGAGAGACGCCCCACCTTGACACCCTGGTCGATCAGAAAAATCCGGCCGCCCTCTTCACGCAGCTCCAAGGGATCGCCGGGCTGCAACGCCTCCAGGGCCTGCCTGTGCGCATGCCGCTCCGGCAACCTGCCCGCATAATCGATATCCAACTCCTTCATGCCGAGCAGACTGAAGCTGCAGAAAACCACCGATATTTCGGCGGCGGTCGGTTCGCGAAGGATGCAATGGCTGCCGTCGAGCAGGTCCGCATGTGCATGCGGCCGTCCCTTGAACCGGAACAGTTGCGCCGTTTCCCTGGCCCTGGTGAGGGCCACGTAATAGAGCCGTCGTTCCTCCTCCATTGCGGTTGCCACCGACTGCGGCCAGTCGGCCAGGACAAAAACATGATCGAATTCGAGCCCTTTGGCCGAATGGACCGTGGTCAACAACAGGCCATCGCCCAGGCTCCTTGCCCGTTTCTGTTCCAGAAGCGCTTCGTGGAGATACTCCTCGATCCGCCGCACCGGTTGTGCGAGGCCGCCGGTTTCCTCGATCCATTCCTCGACCAGACGGCGCAGATTGCCCTGCCAGGGCGAATCGGTGCCGTCGCCTTCGGCTAACAAGGTTCGAAGACCGGCGCCATCGAGCAGCCCACCGCTTCTGGCGCGCAGGGCCTCCAGCAGACGAGCGCACTCGCGAATCCGGTGCAGGCCGGGCATGCTGCCTTGCCGCCAGTGGAAGCACAGCGGAATCGATGCAGCCTCGCAGGCGCAACGGATCGCTTCGAGTTCCCGCCAGTTTCGGGCAAGCACGGCGCACCGGTTCGCTTCCCATTGCCCGGCCAGCCGCTGCAACCGTTGCATCTCCTCGACCAGCACCAAGGCTTGCTGGCGCTCGTCCGCCACCGTCAGCACCTGCACCCGTCCCTGAGCCAAGGGATCGAAGCTCTGCCAATTGCCCCCGGCGGGCAGATTGGCGCGGGCCTGGTTGATCCGAATCGGCTGGTCGGTTTTCATCCGGTCGGCGTTATGGGCAATCAACTGGTTGGCTGCGGCAACGATCCAACCCGAGGAACGGTAATTTTCGACCAAATAGAGGACCTCGGCCTGGTAGTCGTGGTGGAATCGGCGGATGAAATCGACGTTGGCGCCGCGAAAGCGGTAGATGTTCTGATCGTCGTCGCCCACGGCCAGAATCGAGAGTCCTGCATCTTTTTCCTGGAGGGTGCGGCCGGCCAGCAGCGAGACCAGCTCGTACTGGGCATTATCGATATCCTGATATTCGTCCACCAGGATATGACTGTAACGGGCCAGCAGGATCTCGCGGGCCTCGTCGGCGGCGAGTCCGATGACCTCACGCTCTCCCTTGAGCAGGGCGATGGCCTCGGGGATGATCGTGTCGAAATCGATGGCCTCTTCGTTGCCGCGGCTGTTCACCAGGGAGCGGCCGGTGAGCCGTAGTGCCAAGCCATGAAAGGTGAGGGTCGTCACTCCGGCCATGTCTTCGCCCACCAGGTCGCGCAAACGGCAACGGAGATGGCGCACCGCGCTCCGGTTGAAGCAGAGCGCCAAGATCGCCGTTGCCCGCACCCGTTGCACCCGCAGCAACCAGGCGATCCGATGGGCCACTACCCTGGTTTTGCCCGAACCGGGACCGGCCAGCACCAAGAGATTGGTGTCGACCGGCGCGGTGACGATCCTTTCCTGGGCGCGATTGCGCAGTTCCTTGACGATGCGCTGATAGGATTGCTCACTGGTCGACCGTTCGAGCATCGTTTCCCGTCCGGGGAAAAATCGGCGGACGAACTCCTCCTTCTCGTCGTTGAAATAGGAGGCGACCAGGTGCATGGCCAGGCTGATTTTTTCCAGGGCGCACCGGGCATACTCGTTCATCACGTGGATTTGAAAGGTGCGTTCACCGTAGTGGGTGGCGAGTGGCTTGAAATCGGCGTTTCGATAGGAACGCCCCTTGCTTTCGGGGTTCAGGGAGAGGGTCATGGCTTGGCTGAAGACCGCCAACCCCTGCTGCAACTCGACGACGCCCTGTTCATGGAGAAAGGTCAGGGCGCGGTCCGCCGCGGCAAGCGGATCCTTGAGATGGGGCAGCAGCAGGAGATCCGTTTTCAGGGCCGCCACCAGTTGTTCCAGGGTAAATGCGGAAAGCACGGCGCTGCCGGACGGAGCAGTCGGATCGATGGCGGCGACGATCGTGCGCAGCACCACCTGGGCGGCCTGCTGGCGAATGGTCACCGTTTTCTCCAAAGAGGGCCAGTCGCGGTGCAGCATGAGGGAAAAGCAGTTGCCGCCCCTGGCAGCAACCGAGAGACTGCCCTTCTGTTCGGCCAGCCCCTTGCCGTCGCGACTCAGGCCGTAGAGGATCTTGCGCAATCCCTCGGGACTGCCGGCAAGCTGGCCTTGGTCGATGAGCTGCTGGTTGACCATCCGCAGGTCGAGATGCAATTCGACCGCCACCTCCGCTTCGGGAGCCTCCTGGCGGAGCAGGGCAAGAAAATCGCGCTCCAGCGAGCAGATAAGCGAGAGTCGCCGAACCGATGAATCCTTGACCCCATGGCGGATATACGCCGACATGGTGGTTTCCTTGGTCAGCAACCCCTGTGCCGCCATGTCGTGCAAGGTGCGGATCACCCGCCTCGTCTCGCTCTCCAGTGGCGGATCGTCGACAACCGGGGTAAAGGAGTGGGCCATGGCCAACTCGTCGGCGCTGAATCCCTGGTTCGGCGGCTTGTTGATCAAGGTGGCGAGGATGTCGAGCCAGCGTTCCTGCTGGCGTTGGCTAAGGTTGAGCGTCCGCATCCGCTCGACCGCCTCATCCAAACTGCGCACCAGCACCCGCCCTTGAAAGATGGCAGTGTTGTTCTCGTTGCGGGTCAGAAAACCGGCACGTTCCAGCCAGGCCACTGCGGTTTTCACCCGGGTATCGATGTCGGTGAAGGACTCCGGGTCGATATCCACCGCATCGGAGCGCACCAGTTCGCCTGGCGTCAGCACGACGTCGTCGCCTTTCCGGGCCCTGGCCGCTTTCCTGATGCCACGCAGCAGTTGGGCAATGTCGCGCCGGTTGAGGCGCGAATTGCTGCTGAGACGAAATTGGCCCTCGACGTCCCTCTCGGTGAATACGAGAATGCACTCCGCTTCCTTCCGGTCCCGTCCCGCCCTGCCCGCCTCCTGGAGATAATTTTCCAGCGAGCCGGGAATATCGGCATGGATCACCAAGCGCACGTCCTCTTTGTCGATTCCCATACCAAAGGCGTTGGTGGCGCAGATGATCGGGATCTCGCCGCCGATAAAAGCGTCCTGGATACGCTTTTTCGTCGAGGCCGGGAGTCGGGCGTGAAATGCCTCCACCGCCAGCCCTTCGGATTGAAGGAACTCGGCCAGGGATTCCGTGTGGTTGCGAGTGGCGCAGTAGACGACCGCACCGCCGCTGCCGTCGAACCGCTCCCGTAACAGTCCGAGGATCGCGTGCCATTTTTCGTGGGGTGAGACCGACCAGACCTCGTAGCGAAGATTGGTTCGCTCGTGGCCACCGGCAAAAAGCTCGACCCGCAGCCCCAGATTGCTCTGGACGATATCAACAATCTCCCGCTGCACCTCGCGTTTGGCGGTGGCGGTGAAGCATTGCACCGGCGGAATCGGTGCCCGTTCCCGCTCGGCAAACTCGCGGATGAACCGGATGGCGTAGAGGTAGTCCGGTCGAAAATCGTGGCCCCATTTCGACAGGCAATGGGCCTCGTCAAAGACCCAGGCGCCGATTTCGCGCTGTCCGATAAGATGGACAAACCCCTTGTTGCGCAACTGCTCGGGCGAGATATACAGAATGCCGACGTCGCCCAGTCGGACGCGCTCCTGTATTTCGCCCCGTTCCGGCAGGGTGAGCAGCCCGGAGAGGGCGGCGGCGATGTTGGTGCCGGTTTGGCGACTGAAGTTGTCGACCTGATCCTTCATCAGGGCCTGGAGCGGCGAGACGACGATGGTCAGGGCGTTGCGCCGCTGGTAGCGCATCAGGGCCGGCAGCAGATAGCAAAGCGACTTGCCGCCGCCGGTGGGCAAGATGGCGAACAGCGACCGATTGCGCGCCGCAGCCCCAACAATCGCCCCTTGCAGACTTACGCCGTCCGCGGTCGCCGGTTGCGGACGAAAATCGTCGAATTCGAAAAATTGCCGCAGATAGTGGCGGGGGTTGTGATGACGGCCGCAGTAGCAACAGGAAGGACTGGCGCAGGGTTGTTCACGCAACTGATGGAGGATGGGAGCCACCTCGGGAAAACGATGGCGCACCCAGGGCGGCAGCACCGAGTTGCCTCCGGCCACCGTCAGCCAGGATGCCACGTAGGCAAGGGCGACGAGATTTGCCTGACCGTCGATCATCCGATCCCGCAACCGCTGCAAGGCCTCTTCGCAGACCGCGTCCTTGACCAGCCAGGCCAGGACCTCGATGAGATCGTCGCCGGCAAGCAGGGGAATACCCATGGCGCCGAGGGCGGCGACCAGCCCCTCGTGGGCGAAATCGGCGGCGAACAGCCCGCGATAGACCAGGGGAGCGTCCGAACCGCGCGCCAATTGCCCTGCCAGGGCTTGCCACTGTTCGCCAAACACCCTGCCGGCCAACAGGGCGTCCTCGACCGGATCGTTGATGCTGTCGCGAACGATTTGATAATTCTTCACCAGCCGGTGATAGGGGTTTTCCGGAAAGGCCAGGGGCGAGAGATAGAGGGTGTCGACGGCGGGCTTGGCCAGCAGGGAGAGGTTAGGCGCAAGGCGTCGCAAATGGGGCAGGTCGTGATCCAAGATGTTGTGGCCGAGCAGGAACTGCGCGTCGCGACCGAAATCGGCCAACTCGGCCAACCGGGCCGAACCGGCAAGGCCCTGCCGCACCGAAAAACGCCGATTGCCGCAGACGGCTCCCAGAGCATAGAGCCGCCCCTGTTCGTCGGTTTCGATATCGATGAGGCAACAACGGTCAAGGAAGGTCCGCACCGCCTCGTCCACTCCCTCGCATCGCAATGCGGTTTCCCTGCGCATGTTCATGGCTTTCGTACGGCGTTCTCGTCCCTGTTTTGCGCTCGACATCCATCCCACCCTGAAGGCAAGGATAGCACGACGCGGGAGGCGCCACAATAATTTCTCGAAAAATCAGCGAACTACCCTTGCGATCACCATGGCGACGTCCCCATCAGCCATTTTCGGAGTCACGCCGCCTCCTTTTCCGCCCTTGCCAAATGGCCCGGGATTCTTTACTGTTTCCCGGCATTCCATGAGCCTTCCGCGTCTCTCTTCGCCAAGTGATCTCCCATGACCCAACCACGCGATACCGTTTTCCATCGCCGCCTCAACCTCGGTAGCGATGCCGCCCTGCGCCGCCGCTTCATGGTGGTGGACGAACCCATTCAGGGCAATATGCGCTTTGGCCTTCTGCTTGAAATCCTCGACAAGGTGGCCGAAGAGGCTGCCCTCCAGTATGTCAACCGGTTCCATCCCACGGCCCGGGTGGTCACCGCGGCTATCGACAACATCGTGGTCCGCCATGCCGTGGATGTAACCCGCGATCTCACCTTTGCCGCCACCATCAACCAGATCGGCCGCAGCTCGCTGGAAATCGGCATCCGGGTCGAGCAACCCGGCGACCCGAACCTGCACATCGCCTCCTGCTACTTCACCATGGTGGCCCGCTCCGGCTACGGCGAGGATGTGACCAGCGTGGCCCTACCGCCCCTGGAATATCTCGATCCGCTTGAGAAACGCAGGGCAGGCAAGGCCCTGGCCCGACGGGAGGAATATCGTCACCAGCAGGCGGCCCGCCGTGAGCCGCCCAGCCGGGAAGAGTATGAGCTGCTGACCACGCTCCACGAGGCCCAGGACGAACCCGGCTTCTCCGGTCTGCTCTGCGGCCGTTTGACCGCCGATGCCTGGGAGCGAACCTATCCGGACCAGGAAAACGTGCCCTTCACGATCTTCGGCGGCTACCTGATCCGCCGGGCCTTCGAACTCTCCTCGATCTGCTCCGAACTGGTGGCGTCCAACCGTTCGATCGTCGCCGGGGTCAACCGGATCAACTTCTTTCACCCGGTGCGCATGGGCGACAAGCTCCATTTCACCGCGCGGGTGGTCTACACCGAGGGCAGCTTCGTCTGTGTTGAGGCGGGCATCGAACGCATCAGCCGGGATCGGACCGCCAAGGCCCTGTCCAACTCCTGCCTGTTCACCTTTGCCCATGTCGACGGAGCGCTCAACCATCATCCGGTGCCAACGGTGCATCCCACCACCTATGTTGAGGATGGCCGGTACCTTGCTGCCCGCCGCAGCCTACAAACCCTGCTGCGCCATCGCGACCTCATCTGATCGGATCCCGCCATGGACGAGGCTAAACCAGTTAACACCGACACCCCGATTCTCCAAGTGGAACGCCTGGCCAAGCGGTACAACGGCCTGACCGCGGTTGACTCGATTTCCTTTTCGGTGCGCCGTGGCGAATGTTTCGGGCTACTCGGTCCCAACGGCGCGGGTAAGACCTCGGCCATCCGGATGATGTACGGATTTTCGCCGCCCAGCTCCGGCAGCCTGCGGGTCTTTGGCCTCGATGTCGTCAGCTATTGGCGGCAAATCCGTTCCCGCCTCGGTGTCTGCCAGCAAGAGAACACGCTGGACCCGGACCTCTCGGTGGTGCAGAACCTCCTCATCTTTGCCGGTTATTTCCGTATCCCCGCCCGCAAGGCACGCGAGCGGGCCGAGGAGCTGCTCCACTTTTTTGCCCTGGACAAGAAACGGGAGGCCAAGGTGGGCGAACTTTCCGGCGGGCTGGCCCCCCGGCCCACCCCCGCCCCCCCCCCCCTCCACCACCCCCCCCCCCGCCTCCCCCCCC
>Ga0074195_1003661_pt1 | contig 13973 bp, 13 predicted proteins | sample EPASupsiteHSE623_FD_64525 | JGI IMG/M metagenome (GOLD analysis project Ga0074195, IMG submission 64525) | Bioremediated contaminated groundwater from EPA Superfund site, New Mexico - Sample HSE6-23 | ecosystem: Environmental > Aquatic > Deep subsurface > Groundwater > Contaminated ...
TGTCCTGAGAATAAATACCGATGCGCAAGTCTCGCATGATGCGAGGACAAGACTCCGTACTGTATGAATAGGAGTAACCACGGCTTGCAGGCAGCTCGTCTTGAACCGCTCTGACGAGAGGACCGAATCTGATGGACGGGTTTATGGGTGTATCAGGGATCGAGTACGCGCCGAAGGAGAATGGACCCCCCCGCTTCGCTTTCATTGCGGCAAGTGTTCTTTTCGCCATATCCCGAACGGCAGAGTCCTGATCCTTGCTCAGCTTCTCAATAACCTCGCCGGCCCAGGAGGGTGGGCGTTGACTAAAAAGAGTCATTACAACTCTGCGAATATCCGGTTTCGAGTCATTGGATGCCTCTATCAGTATGGCCTGGACCTCGGGTTTTTCCGGTGAGATAACCGCTATGGCCGTAAGGACATCGGCATAGAACTGCCATGGCTCCTTTCGGATCATCTTGAGAAGAATGGGCAGTATTCTGTGCCCCGCCTGGGTGCATGTCCGGAGTGCTGCCCGCCGAACTGCGAAGGCCAGGGGATGAGGACGGGTGTATCCGAGGTTTTGCACAAGAAGGGTCAAAAGACTGTCCACATCCTTATGGCTCTTCAAAGAGAGAACTCGCTGCGCTTCGTTGAACCTCCAGATGACGGTCAGCCTGCTCCTTATATCCCCGTCAGGTGCGAGGGCATCAAGGATTCGCTTCGCAGACCAATTCTCTATATCTTCATCGGCCGAGAGAACTTTGAGCTCCGATTCGGCGCAGAAAGGGCAAAGGGGCCCCGGCGTGGCCATAAATGCTTTGTTCTGGATAGCTTTGGCACAGGAAATACAGGGGCCGCCGATTGGGTGCTTCTCCGTCCATACCTGCTCGGACTCGATTCCCTTGAAGAGATCGCCCGCATTGAAGATTCGTCCGGCAGCGAACGCTCGCCTCGTGATGATCTCGATGATATGCCGCGGGACCTGGTAGCTGTCATTGAGGAGCTTAAGCGCCTTTAGCCTCACCAGGTGCGGCTCCAGGGCTTTGGCCGAGCTGATCTTTTCTCCGGGGAAGCTCAGTCCGGCCTTGCGAAATATCTTGTACAAAACTGATATGCTCACCGGTTCATAAATAACCGAGCAAAGCTGCACCAAAGCCTGATCCGCCGGTGTTAAGCTTTCGTAGGTCTTAAGGAGTTCATTCCGTATCTTTTCTTCTGTTTGCACTATCACCTTTTCTTGTATTACCTCCCTGGGGCCAGCACATGTGTCGAGCAGCTGAGGCACGGATCGTAAAGTCGAATGCCGTGCTCGATGCGATTGAGAAACCCCTCGCTGATTTTCGTCCCGTTGCCGTACGCCCGAGCGATCTGCTGAATTGTCCGGTTCATGGCGAGGTTGTTGTGACCGCTCGCCACAATCAGATTCACGTGGCGGAGGAGGCCGTGCTCATCCACGTGATATTCATGGAAGAGCGTGCCCCGCGGAGCTTCGATGGCTCCCACACCCACCCGCTCGTTCACCCTCGCCTGGCTGAGCACCGGGAGCCGCATGAGATCTGCGGGGTCCCGCAGCGTCTCATCGATCTTTTCCAGGGCAAAAAGGATTTCGATGAGCCGGGCGTAATGATAATGAAAGCTTCCGGTGACGGGCTTTCCTGCCTTGCTGAGCCTTCGGAACAGGCGCAGTTCACGGTCCGCACGAGGTGTTCCCGCAAAGCCGCAAATGTTCAGCCGCGCAAGAGGCCCCACCCGGTACAGCCCTTTATCCTGTCCCCGAGGCTTATAATAGGGAAATTTGAGATAGCTCCAGGGTTCCACGGCTTCGGCAAAAAGATCCCCGTACCGCTCAGGCGGCACGCCGTCTTCCAGGATTTCACCCTCTTCGTCCATCACCCGGAGCAGGCCGTCGTAGTGTTCCAGGCCGCCTTCGGGTGTCACCAGCCCAACGAAAAGGCTTGGAAAATCGCCATAACGCTCGATTTCCTCCTGGAGCCGGCCGCATCTTTCCTTGAGAAGGTCCAGGGCCTGCTCCACGATGTCGAAGGCTTCCGGGAGCAGTTGCTGAATGGATTTGAGAGCTTCCGGGTTGAGCGGAGAGCGGACGCCTCCCGGCACGGCGAAGCTTGGATGGACGCTTTTCCCCCCCAGAATGCGAATGATCTCCTGGCCCACGTGCCGCAGGCGAATCCCGTTTCGCACCACCTCGGGATGAGTCTGCATGAGCCCCATGACATTGCGTTGGGCCGGATCGCTCTCCATCCCGAGGATCAAGTCCGGGGCGCTCAGGTGAAAGAAGTTCAGGGCATGGCTTTGAACGATTTGTGCCCAGTGGATGACTCGGCGGAGTTTTTGGGCGGCCTCCGGAATCCGCACCCCGAGAAGGGCGTCCCCGGCCTTGGCCGATGCCAGCATGTGGCTGACCGGACAGATGCCGCAAATGCGCGACGTGAGATCCGGCATTTCCCAGAAGGGGCGGCCTTCGCAGAATTTCTCGAACCCTCTGAATTCCGTTGCATGGAACTGTGCATCGGCCACCCGTCCAGCTTCATCCAGGTGGATCGTGATCTTTCCATGGCCTTCGATGCGGGTTACGGGATCGATGATCACGGTTTGCGTCATGCGGCATCTCCTCTCGGTTATCCGAACCGCCGCATGGCTTCGGACAAATTGAGCGGCTCACCCCGGATCAAGGCCGTCACGGCAGCCCAAATACTCTGAGCGTCAGGAGGACATCCGGGAAGGAACACATCCACGGAAACCACCCGGTGCAGTGGCAATACGGAAGGAAGAAGCTTCGGGACCAAGCCCTTCGGATCGAGCCCGGGGACGCACTCCCCGCCGGCATACACGGCTCGCAACAGGGCATCTGAATCCAGGCGGTTGCGAAGGGAGGGCACATTTCCCGTGACGGCGCAGTCACCCAAAGCCACCACCACGCGGCTCCGCTCTCGAATGGTCCGGGCCATGGCCAGTTGTTCGACGTTGGCCACCGCTCCTTCCACCAGCACCACATCGACCCCATCCGGGAAGCGCTTGTGGTCTGCAAGCGGGCTGAACACGAGCCGAACGGCCTTCTCCAGCTCAAGCAGATGCTCGTCCATATCGAGAAGGCTCATGTGACAGCCGGAACACCCCGAGAGCCAAACCGTCGCCAGACGTATCTTTTCAGTTTCCACCTCGGACATTCTGCCTCCTCTTCTCCGCTTCACCAGCGCCAGATGCGCTTATTACGGCCTTCCAGAATGCGGATGAGAAAATCCGGCCGTTTCTCCACCTTCCCCGCAACGCCATCCCGCGCAGTCAGGGCTCCCGTAGGACAAACCTGTACGCACTTGCCGCACCCGGTACAACTGCGGCTCTCTCCCCAGGGCTGGTTGAGATCCACGATGATTCGGCTCCGCACCCCGCGCCCCATCACGTCCAGCGTGTGAGCGCCCTCGACCTCATCGCACGCCCGCACGCATCGCCCGCAGAGAATGCATCGGTTGTGGTCCAGAACGAACCGGCCGTGGCTGGCATCCACGGGAAGATCCGGATGGAGCGCTTCGTATCTTACATGGTCTATGCCGAGCCGGGCCGCCATGGACTGCAACTCACACGCCCCATTCATCGTGCAGACGGAGCAAACGTGGCTTCGCTCGGCGAGGAGCAGTTCCACCAGCATCTTTCGATACCGGGCGAGACGCTCACCGTCGGTCCGAATACTCAGGCCTTCTTGAACCGGTGTCACGCACGCGGCCAGAAGGCGGGATGTCCCTCCCGCCTCCACCATGCACAGGCGGCAGCCTCCGCGCTCGCTCAGTCCGTCCATATGGCAGAGGGTCGGAAGATCCACCCCGTGCTCCCGAATGACTTCGAGCAGGCTCTGGCCTTCTCGAGCACTGATGAGCTCATTGTTCAATGTGAGGGTCACAACCGCCATGGTGTTTCCTTTTTCATTCTCAACCATGAAAGGCGAGTGTCATCGTCTCCGCAGCTCACAGACTCCGGCGGGACAGCGCCCGTCGCGGATGTGCGCATCGTACTCCTCCCGGAAATGGCGGAGAGTGCTCAGCACGGGGTTGGGAGCCGTCTGCCCAAGGCCGCACAACGAGGTTTCCTTCAGCAAAAGGCAGAGCTCCTCCAGCTGTTCCAGATCTTCGGGGGCTGCGCTGCCGCCCGTGATGCGACCCAGGAGCCGCACCATCTGCACGGTGCCGCTCCGGCAGGGAGTGCATTTGCCGCAGCTTTCGTCCATGCAAAATTCCATGAAAAATCTGGCCACATCCGGCATGCAGCTGGTGTCGTCCATGACGATGAGCCCCCCCGATCCCATGATGGACCCCAGGCCCTGGAGGCTTTCGTAATCCATAGGGGTATCCAGATGGGCCGCCGGGATGCAGCCTCCGCTGGGGCCGCCCGTCTGAGCAGCCTTGAAGGCATGCCCTCCCCGAATGCCACCTCCTATGTCGAAGACGATTTCCCGAAGGGTCATGCCGAGTGGGACCTCGATCAAGCCCGTCCAGGAGACCTTTCCGGCGAGGGCAAAGACCTTGGTCCCTTTGCTCTTTTCCGTGCCGTACCCGGCGTACCAGGCGCCGCCGCGTTGAATGATGGGAGGGATGTTTCCGAAGGTCTCCACATTGTTGATGAGGGTCGGTGCCCCCCAGAGGCCCCGCTGGGCGGGATAGGGAGGCCGGGGAACGGGCTGGCCTCGACGCCCCATGATGGAGGCCATGAGCGCCGTTTCCTCACCGCACACGAAGGCACCTGCCCCCATTCGAATATCGATGCGAAAGTTGAAGCGGCTCTCCAGGATGCGGTGTCCCAGCAATCCCCGCTGCTCGGCCGTCCGAATGGCCCGCTCCATGCGTCGGGCCGCCAGAGGGTATTCGCCGCGCACGTACACATAGCCCTGCTCGGCCCCCACGGCATAGGCGCTAAGGGCCATCCCTTCGAGCACCCGGTGCGGGTCCGATTCCATGAGCGTCCGGTCCATGTACGCTCCCGGATCTCCCTCGTCTCCGTTGGCCACCACCATCTTTCTCTCGCCAGGAGCCTTACGCACCAGGTTCCATTTGACGCCCGTGGGGTATCCGGCTCCTCCGCGTCCCCGAAGACCGCTTCGGACGATCTCCTCACACACCTCTTCCGGAGTCATTTCACGAAGGGCATGGGCGAGGGCGCCGTACCCTCCCTCCGCCACATAGCTTTCCAGGCGCTCGGGGTCTACCCGGCCGCTTCCCGCCAGAACGATCCTGGTCTGTTTGCTGAAAAAGGGGGAATCCTTCGCTATCCGCCACTCTTCGGGAAGAGTTGTGGAACCGGCACCGAGGTGCGCCTCGATCAGCTGAGGGACTCTTTCGGGAGTCAGGCGCTCGTAGAGCATCTCCTCGCCGTTTGAATCCATCACCCGAACGAGGGGGCCCCGGCTGCACGGTCCCATGCAGCCCGTCCCCATCACCTCGACCGTCGCATCCAGCTTCCGAGCCTCGATAGCCTGCCGCAAGGCGTCCTGTACGGCGTCACCCCCGGCCGAAAGACAGGGTGTTCCGGCGCAGCACAAAAACCGGCAGTGAAACGCCTGCTGTCGGTTGTGCTCGGCTTCCGCCATGGATTGAAGCTCCCGTCGGTTCATGGCCTTGCCTCACCTCCCGTGGATTCCGATGCCGCCCGTTCCTGAGGATTTTGAGCCTCGCGCAGCCGGGCCTCCGCGCCGGCCACGGTACTCTCAGGAGACTGCCTGCCCAGAAGGTCTCCATCCAGCACCACCACCGGGGCCAATCCGCAGCTTCCCAGACAGCGTGTCGTACCGAGGGTCAATTCCCCATCCGGCGTGGTTTCGCCGGCCTTGACGCCAAAGCGGTCTTCAAGGGCCGTCAGGATCTCGGCGGATCGTCCCACGTAGCAGGCGGTCCCCAGGCAAACAATGCAGTGGTGGCGTCCTTTGGGAGACAGGGAAAAGAAGTGATAGAACGTCGCCACACCGTAGACCCAACTCAGAGGAAGGAGCAACCGGCGTGCAACGTAAGTCAGCACATCCTCGCGCAGATAGCCGAAGCTCTCCTGAGCCGCCGTCAGCACCTCGATGAGGGCATCCTGCTGGAACTGATGGCGCTTCATGACGCGGTCAATGACCTTGAAGCGGGAATCTGTGCTGTCCGGAGTGTCGGGTGGTTGGGGTGGCGGTGGGAGTGACGAGCCTAATGGAGTCATGAATGCCTCCTGCTACCGAAGACAGAAAAGATGCTTTCCTTGACTGTTGTGTACTGGAGCCGACGTTTCTCAATATTTATTTTACCACGAAGGACACGAAGAGCACGAAGAAGGAATTGAAAATAATAAGAAAAACATATTTTCTTATCTTCGTGCTCTCCGTGGTTGATTTGTCAGAAAACTTCTGCATGGGTACTTAACTGAAAGTTCAGGCTACATATTAAGGTGATTTCCTCAATTGCAATTACCAGCTAGCAGGTAAGACCGACTCGGTTTTGAAAACCGAGTCGGTCTATGCACGAGGTAAGTTATTTCACCGAAATCACCTAACCTTTACTGATACTGAGAGAGCCTTTCAGCCAGCATAGCAGCAAAACCATACTCATGAGAGCGACTGTCATTTGAGCAGGCGGATAGTCATAGTGATGCGCGACCACGAATCCCGCGGAAGCGATCAAGACCGCCGCACAGGGCGCGACAAGGAACATTGGGCGCACTTCCCTGCACACGTTCTTTGCGATAAGCGGTGGAAGGACGAGGCACCCGAACGCATAGAGCATTCCCGAGACCCGGATGGAAAGCCCCACGGAAAGGCCGAGCCAAATGGAGAGGAGCACACTCCAGAGTCTCAATTTCATCCCGACGGCAACAGCCATGGCAGGGTCCATCGAAAGGAGGAGGATAGGCTGGTGGTAAAACGACAGGAACAGTACGGTCAAAAGGAGGATCATCCCCAGAATCCATACATCCATGTCCGTGGCTCCGATGATGCTCGATGAGACCAGCCGGTGGATTTCCTCCAGACCGTGGGGGCTGTGGGACATGAGGAGTATGGAAAAACTCGATGCGAGCAGAAAAACCCAGCCCGTTTTTGCCTCATGGCTCTCCCTGCCCTTTCCGCTCCCTTCCTGCCAGGTGACCAGTGAGGCGATCACGCAAAACAGCACCGCCATAAGAGCAGCGAAAGCGTCCGTTTCAAACCATGCCGGCCCAATCCCAAGCCCTCCCAGACTCATCGCCGCGGCAATGCCGAGCGTCGAGCTCTGCGAGACGGCCGCACCAAGGAAAATCTGGTCGCGAGCGACAACGAGAACGCCAACGATTGAAAGCAAAATGCCGATGAGCCATCCGACAAGATAGGTGTTATGAAAAAGCTCCCAAGAGCTCATGAAGCTTTCGAGCATAAATTATATACCACCTTTTCCGCCCACCTGAATGCTTATCGCCCCTGAGGCATCCCGAAACACATTCAAGGGAGCCCCATAGGTACGCTGGAGGTTCACCGAAGTGAGGATCTCCAGGCATGGGCCGGCCTCAACGCGCCCTTCATGAAACAGAGCCGCGTGTGTGCCGTAACGGGCGGCAAGATCCAGGTCGTGGGCTACAAAAAGAAGTGTCAGGTTTTCAGTCGAGCTCAGCTCAACGAGAAGCTCCAGGAATCTCACCTCCGTCAAGAGATCGATCCCTTTGGTGGGCTCGTCCAGAATAAGGAGCCGAGGCCGGCGCACAAGGGCTCTTGCGACAAGCACGCGCTGGCGCTGACCGCCGGAAAGGGTCCAGTAGTCCTTCTTCTCCATTCCCCCGAGTCCGACCCGCTCGAGCGCCCATCGCAGCCGCTCCATCCGCTCTCTCTGGGAGAGCCTTACCCCCACGAAGCCGAGAGAGGCAAACTCCCTTACGGTCGTAGGCAATGTGGGATTGAGCTCGCAGTGTTGAGGAATGAAGCCCAGACGGTCGCGTCCTTCCGCTTCCTCGCTGAAATCGATCCTGCCGGTTTTGAGAGGTATTTCCCCGAGAATAGCTCGAAGGAGAGTGGTCTTCCCCTCTCCGTTCGGCCCCAGAAAAAACCAGAATTCCCCGGCATGGACTTCAAAACGAACCTCCTGAAGGATAGTCTTCTCACCATAGGAGAGGCCGACATCTCGAAGAATCAGTAAAGGGCCGTCACTGCTCATGTTTCCACCATTCTCCCATGAAGACGCTCGCAGGCTTGAGCGTCTTCTCATTCCTTCCTTGTGGGGCAAGGGGCAGGAGCGCCCCCTTGCCTTACACACAGCGAGCGACTCACCTCTAAAATCGGATCACGCGGCGCGGTCCAGTGCCTCGATGAGCCGGCTCACGTTGAAGTCGATCATGCCGACGTAGTCCTCAGTACCACCGAAAGCTCCCGACTGATGGGCCAGCTCAACGATACGGGCACCCGTCTTCTCCGAGACAAACCGCACCGGACGGGGATCGAAGTAGGAAGATTTCAGGATAATCCGGACAGGTCCCTTTTGCATCATGGTGATGATTTCACCGAGGTGCTTTGTCGTCGGAGAAACGCCCGGCTTGGGCTCGAGAAATCCGACCACAACGATTCCGAAGCGCTCGGCAAAATAGGGCCACTGGTTGTGATCCCCAACGGCCTTCGCTCCGGCGTGCGGCTGCATCCGCCCAAGCCATCCCCCGAGAAGCCCTTCATCGCCCTCCTGCTTGAGGAAGCCTGCAAGTTTTCCATGCTGAAAAAGGATCGCGAGCTTTTCCGGATCGTACTTGGCGGCAAGCTTTTCGCCCACCAGGGCGGCACCGATCTTATGGCGAAGCCTGTCATAATTACCGTTGAAGAGCTGCGCCCTCTGCGGCTTGAGCGCAATGAGCCTGTCCCGGATGAGTTGTGCCACTTTGAGGCCGTTCACGGGATCAAGCAGGTAATGAGGGTTTCCGGACGGATGGACGTCTCCCATGGAGCGATCCACGGCGCCGGTCGGAACGTCCATAGGGATAATGACCGTGGAGGCGTCGAGATAGCCCTTGCCACCCGGAAGCACGTTGCCGTTTCTGGCGTTCTTCAGAAGTGTGGGAAGCCATCCCGCCTCCAGCTCCATACCGATCAACACGAGGAGATCCGCCTGATTCAAAGCTTTGATGAATCCCGGCTTCGCCTCTATAAAATGAGGATCTTCCGGGCCTTTGGTGAAAACGGTTATCGAAACCTCCCCGCCTCCGATCTCCCGGGTGAGGTCACCCAGATCGGGTACGGTGGCGCAGACCTGAATGACTCCCGCTCCTTCCTGGGCACTCGCGCAATCGCCGGTAAGAATGCTCAGGAAGACAGGGAGAACCATCAAGACGGCTCCGAAATATCTCAAGATATTCTTTTGCATGGTGCGCCTCCTTTCGGCCTAGAACTTGTGGGCGGGATGAGAGCCGATGAGAAACTCCGCACCGAGCCAGACGCTGTGGGCGTCTTCTTCCGCGAGATGATCGGCCACATCGTAATTGTACTGCAGTCTGAACCGGGAAAATTCGCTTGGATACCATGTAAGAAGCGGCGAGAAGCGATGTCTGTCATCCCGCAGAGGATCATCCTCTCTGCCCGCAAACTCGAGAACGCTCGCCCCGCTTCCGCTTGCGAATTCATAGCGCAGGCCTGCCGCCCAGTGCGTGTAAAACCCGTAGAAAAGCTGCGTATAGAAGCCCCAGTCGTGAAGCGTCTTGCTCCGCAGACTGACCGGGTCGGTTCCATCGTCTAAGAAGAAACCATCCGCCTCGTAGTCGCGCGCCATAATCTCGGACTGCCAGAGAACAAAGGGCCACCCGGCCTGATTTTTGAGCGGACGCCACTTCACCTTGAGGTCTGCTCCGTAGATCAGTGTGTAACCATCTGGACCCGTATTGTTGGGGCCGAAGAGCCCCGATGCGCCAATTTTTGCCGTGGTCTCGCCACTCAAATCGAAGGATTGCTCCCATCTGGCCGAGTAGAGCAGGTCTTCAGGGCTCGATACGTCACGATCCACGGCAGGACGGCCGCCGATGGTCGTCGCAAACGGCTCGGACTCCCCATCCTCTTCGCCGCTTCCAAGAAAGCTCACCATCGTTTCATCGTTTGCGTTCTGGACACCGAGAATCACCTCGGAATACCAGGGCAGCGGCGTCAGCCACCCCAGTCGAACGCCCATACCCCTGTTGCCGTCCCCCCCAAAAAGCCGCGTGTTGATGACCGGCTGATCGATCCAATCCCAGGAATGCGGGTGAGACTGATTGATAAGGCCAAACTCGGTCAGATACTGCCCGCCCTTTACCTGAAGCCCATAAGGCAGGGAAGACGTCTTGAAGAAAGCCTCCTCCAGCTCGACGCCCTCTTCGCCGAAGACGATGAAAGACTCGACCGTGAAGTACGGATCGACAGCTCCCTGGAAACCAAGCTCCACTTGCTGCAGCGTAAAGCCCTGGCGCTTCGGATCATGGCCTCCGCCCTGGAGCACCTCGATCTCTTCATCGCCTACAGAGGAACCTCCCCCGATAAAAAGCGCATCCAGAGAAATATCCATGAGGCGTACGGTAGTGCTCCCGATCTGTTTGGAATAGAGGTCGCCCGTGCCGGCCTTCTCCTGGACCTGTTCCAACTTGCTCAGGGCCTGATCCAGAGCGGACTCGGGAGAGCGGATCTCCTGTGTGGGGACCGGTTTTTCCTGAAGCCTTGCCACCTGCCGCTCCAGTGCTTCAATCTTCTTTTCCTTTTCAGCATTGCTGCGGCGGAGCTCTTCCCGCATCTCATCGAGCTGGCGTTTGAGCTCCCGCATCTCAGTAATCTGATCTTGTGCGAACACGGGCGCCTGAAACAACAGAACGCCGGCCAGAGCGGACAATAGGAACATGGTTCTCCCTATGCTGCGATAAGGCATGGTTCTCCTTTCTCATGCGAGCTGTAGACGCAAGGCCGTATCCCCCGCTCACAGGGGAAATGCGCCTTGCCTGCCGAAAACCTTCGTCGGATCTAAATGGAGAGCTAAGAAACGGCGGGAGGGGCTCGTGGACTGCATTCGGAAAGAAGCCACCTGCCGCAGTCCCATGGTGAGGCATCACGACCTTTGAGGATACCGACCGGCAGGACAAAAGACTGCTGGACATAATCTGCCCTTGAAAGAGCGGCGGATCGGGCAAAACTCTGACAGACGGGGCAAGAGAGAGGATCATGGGAATGACGTGGATGACCGCTTTGCCGCTGATCTTTCAACCACGGTCGATGCTCTTCAGAGGAAGAGCCGGCAGCAAGAAGCTCCCTCCAGGAACGAGCGTCTTGTCGTGTGGAGCACTGAAGGTGGTGTACAAAGGGGAGGACGAGCTGAAAGACAATGGCGATGAGACAGAGCAAACCGGCTATTTGGATGCGGCTTCCGTGCTTATCGGCGTTCAATCTAAAATCGCCTTCCAGGTTTGAGCTCTGTTGAATCGCCTTTACGCCCTGCGGGGGGAAAGCGTGGCGCATAAGGGCGTCCGAAGGCAGACGAACTGGCGAATCGGCCTGCGCAACGTCCGCCTTGGCTGCCTATAACACGGCACACAACTTACTAGCAAAGCAGTTTCAGGATGTTGCAGGAAGACGCAGTATGAATACCGATCCTTTCCCGGGTTCACTCGATGCTTCGACAGATCCCCTGTGGGCATGGATAACTGCTTTGACAAGACTCAGTCCCAATCCAAGTCCGCGCCGTGAGCGGCTCTTATCAACTCTGTAGAGGCGGTCCCAAATCCGGGGAAGCTCTTCCGGGGGAATGCCTTCCCCGGTATCTCTCACAATAATCATGACAGCTTCTTCTCTCCGGCAAGCGCTTATTTCGACTCTTCCCCCTCCGGGCGTGTACTTGATGGCGTTATCCAGCAGATTGGCAATGACCTGGCGCATCCGGTTGGGATCGGCGCGCAGGTAAAGGCCTTCGGGGCAATCAGTACAAACGCAAACGTCTCTATCTTGGGCAACATACTCGTAGAGATCAACAACATCAGCGATCAAGGCCGAGAAGTTTATCTCTTCCACATCGAGTCTCATTACTCCCGTTTCCGCTTCGGAGATGTCCATCAGGGTATTGACCATGGTGAGGAGCCGCTCCGATTCCTCCGCGCAGTCCATAAGGGCTTCTCGAAGGGTATCCGGTCGTTCATCCAACTGCAGGGCCACTTCGGCGACACTTCTGAGTCTTGTAATGGGAGTGCGCAGATCGTGGGCTACATTGTCCAAAGAGTCCTGCATGCCGTTAATGAGAGACTGGATCTTCTCCAACATCCCGTTAAAAAGAAAGACCAGCTCCTCGAGCTCATCCCCCGTGTGGCTTTCAGGAACACGAGCATCCATCCTTCGCGTATCGATGGAGCGGACGGTATTGACAAGACTGCGGATAGGGCTCAAAGCCCGAAAGGAAATGAACCCTCCTCCACCTAAGCCTAAGAGAATCGCCGGGATCATGACTCCTACAAAAACCGCCCGCAAACGTTCCAGGAATCTCTCCCGTTCCTCCGTACTCTTGCCGACCTGCAGGATAGAGCCGTCGGGCAGGCGGACCGATCTCACCTCCACGACGTACTCGTCGTCTCCGGACTTCAGGTCTACCCATTGATCATAGAGGGCGTGTCGCTCGAGGCAGCTGTAATCGAAGCTCGCTCCCAGGGCGGGTACATTCACGAAAAGAGTGTCATTCTGACGCCCGGCAATACGCACAAAGAAAGAATCCCCTTTATCACCCTGGTTTTCCAAGTGGACTTCCTTACCGTCCGGGCTGATCGGTTGCCGATTTGAGCTTGTCATCGGCGAGGATGTGCGTGGAAAGAGGAAATAGAGCGCCCGGAAGCCGCCTTGGCCGGCTTCCGGGCAAAACAGGCGAGAAATCATGCTACGAGAGGATCTTCACAGTCAAGCTATCCCAGTCAAAGGCATAGATCACATTGTACGCCCTGACCTAGTCCCCCTGGCTGTCATCATCATCATCATCATCATCATCGACATCGTCGGGTAGCCCATCTTCATCCTCGTCCATATCCTCATCGTCATCGGGTATCCCGTTGCCATCCTCATCTTCGTCCTCATCGTCCACTATGCCGTCATTGTCGTCGTCCTCGTCATCGAAGTCGGAAATACCGTCCTCATCCTCGTCCGTGTTCGTCAGGGGGTTGATTGACGGGGTCGCGAGTTTGGGGCCAACAGAAATCGAGCCGAGGTACAGGGTGGCCAGACCACCTGCGGGAGGTGCAGTCATGTTGAATATCGAGGTTTTGGTCAACCCGGTTTGATCGGTGGAAAACCTTGCCGCCGTTCGGGGCAGGGTTGAGCCGTCCGAAGCGACCCGATTGAAAAGCATCATCACCTTTTGCCCTTCCGGAACATCGAGACCATAAGTGCCGATGTAGATGGTCTTGCCTGCTGGGGTAGTGCGTTTTTTTACAATGGTGACCGGAGCCGTATATTTCGATCCATCCGTGGAAACGATTTCCACTTGCAGAGCCTTCAAGGTGGATCGAGTCGTACCTTTGATTTCTCTGGCATCGCTCACTTGAGCGATGAGCATCAGGGAGGTGAGCGCAAGAACTGTAGCCACAAAGTACTTTGTCTTCATTGTCTTCATTTCAGTCTCTCCTTTCACGAGCACACCCTCTCACCGCGGATACATCGTCCAACATTCCGTGACCATTCAGTCAGCCAGTAGTTTTCGGCTGGCCCCCCTGACCCGCACCTCCTTTCCACCTGTGAGGAACCGGGCACTACACATGGGTTTGCTCTGTCTCCCGTTTGACTACTGAAGAAAAAGGGCTCCATGGCCGAGAAGAACCAGCCGCATCTTCAGTCCCGAAGACCCGGATTCAGCTGGGAGGGAATTGCATCGCGCAGAGTAGAGACGTCTTCTCCGTTTGGCAACCCTGCTGCCGTATCCCTCCATATCCCCCTACTCTATGCACACATCTCCGGAAACGAGGACCAGCGCCAATTGCGAGGGACTATCTCCTCCCCCTCTCCACCCTTTGGGGGGAGAGGGCCGGGGTGAGGG
>Ga0074195_1003663_pt1 | contig 13969 bp, 8 predicted proteins | sample EPASupsiteHSE623_FD_64525 | JGI IMG/M metagenome (GOLD analysis project Ga0074195, IMG submission 64525) | Bioremediated contaminated groundwater from EPA Superfund site, New Mexico - Sample HSE6-23 | ecosystem: Environmental > Aquatic > Deep subsurface > Groundwater > Contaminated ...
TAAAGCCGTAGGGGAGCGGCAGCCGGCGGGGCTGCACAAATACCAGCAATTGCTTGAGCAGGAGAATTCTTATCAAAGGTTTTTGCAATTTGTTTTTTGGCAGGAATGGGGCGAGGTGAAAACTTATGCTAACAGACAGGGTATTGCCATATTAGGTGATTTGCCGATATTTGTCGCGCATGACAGTGCAGATGTCTGGGCCAACCCGGAGCTATTCCAACTGGATCAAGCCGGCAGACCGGAAAAGGTGGCTGGGGTGCCGCCAGACTACTTCAGTGCTACCGGTCAATTATGGGGGAACCCGCTTTATCGCTGGGATGAGATGGCGCGCGACAATTATCGTTGGTGGCGGCAGCGGCTGACATGGATGCTTACCTTGGTTGATCAGATTCGCATTGATCATTTTCGGGGTTTTGAGGCGTACTGGGAGATACCTGCCGGTGAAGCCACTGCCGTTAATGGACGTTGGGTGCCCGGGCCAGGTGCTGCATTTTTTGCGGCGCTTGAAAGTCAACTGGGGAAACTGCCACTAGTGGCTGAAGATTTGGGTGTAATTACTCCGCCTGTTAATAGACTTAAGTATAAATTTGGGTTTCCAGGCATGAAGGTGCTGCAGTTTTCTTTCGGTGATGGTCAGTCGGCACCTGATTTTCCTCATAATACAGGCTGGGATACTATTGCCTATACTGGTACGCATGATAATGACACGCTGCTCGGCTGGTATCGCAAGCTGGCCGATGCTGAGCCGCAGTTGCAAAACAGGATCAAGGAATATCTTAGCCGGTTGCAGTTAAGCAGTGATCAGAGTGAGTCCGATATATGTGAACAACTTATTCGCCTGACATACCAGAGCCAGGCAGAGACTGTTATTCTGCCGCTTCAGGATGTGCTTGGATTGGACACAACGGCTAGGATGAATACTCCGGGTACAGTCGGAGGCAACTGGAACTGGCGCTTGCAGTCAGACATGCTTACTCCCGAAATCACACTGAAGCTGCTGAATTGGGCAAAACAAAGCGGCCGAGTGTAAGTGATTATAAAAGTATGCAAAAATTGGTAAACAAAAATTGCATGACTATGAAATTTTTGTAAGTGATTATTGCCGCGCCAAATTTAAAAAGCCTGTAAAAGCAGCGATTTTATAGGCTTTTTTAGGTTGGCGCGATTTTTGCATGTAACATAATCGCAATGAGAAAAAATGGAGAGCGTGAATAAGTTATGAGAATATTACTTGTTGATGACGACAGCGGCTCTTTGATGGGCATAAAATTTGCAATTGAAATGATGGGCTATGACTGTGATGACTGTTTGTCACCTGTTGAGGCTGTTGAAAAATATTCACCGGAATTTCATGATATGGTCGTTATTGATTACCAAATGCCTGAATTAAGCGGTTTTGAGGTATTAAGAAGAATGCGGCTGAAAAATCCTGATCTTGAGGCGATTATTATATCAGGGTGTATTACTATCAAAGAAAAACCGGACAATTTACCGTTTGTCTTTCTGAAAAAACCGTTAGGCGATGATTTTTTCCAGGCCTTACAAGAGATTGAAAAAAGGCGGGAAGCAAGCAATAACAATTCTAAACAAAAATAAGCGGACGAAATTCCGCTTATTTTTGCTTAGAAGCCTGGGTTATTAAACCTGTAGGGAGAAAGTTTTGGCGATGGTGTAAAGGTGTGGAGTTTTTTATGTGGGTTTTTGTCAAAACTACAGGGATTTTTCGGTGCTGTACCGAAAGTAATAGAATACTAGAATTAATGATGAAATAATGGGGCTGGTGCGAATCGTGAGAAGACGCTGGGCATTAATGGTGGTTTTGTGCGTTGGGTTGCTTTGTATCTTTGGCATTGATCGGATTTATTATAAACAGGAAGCCGCGCATAATTCCATAGCTTTAGATCGATTTACTGAACAACTGGAACAGAAAATTGCGGGAAAATTGGCGCATAATATGGATGCAGCGGAGGATATGGCGTTTTTTTTGCAGCTGCTGCCAGCAGTTCCGGATAAAGTCGTTTTTGAGCAGCTGGCAATTGCCACTCTACGGGAGTTTCCTGATGTTATTGGTGTAGGTTATTCAGATGAAAATCACATTTTACGCTATTGGTATCCGGAAGATCCGCAGCAGCGCTTTATTGGCATTAACTTGGCCGATACAAGCAAATATCCTGATTTTGCGACAGTAACCCTCAAAGCGGCACAAGATAAGTTAATAACCGTTAACAAGGCGCCGGTCGAGCTGCCTAACGGTGTTGCCATTTTTGGTATAAGAGCGCCGTTGTTTTATGGAGAGCGTTTTTATGGACTGGTATGGGGTGTTTTTGTCGCGGAAAAAGTACTGCAGGATGTGGTAACGCAGATAACTACCGAGTCACAAAATACAGAGTATAGTTATTATGTTGAGGTACGGTCGGCAGATAACACTGTGTTGTATACCCTTAATCAGTTGGCGCCGCAGTCGCCGGTCCGGGAGGTTGTGGTTACAGTTGCCGATACCAACTGGCTGGTAAGAGTGGGCTGGAGCACCTTGCCAGACCATAATATATATAATCACGTAATTATCTGGGGAGTAGGCGGCAGCGTACTGGTTTTGCTGCTGATTTATCTCAATAGCCTGTTTCTCAGGCAAAAATGGCTTGCAAAAGCTGTTGGAGAAAAAACCGCAGAACTTCGCCTGAAAAACAACCAACTTGAACTGGAAATTTCGGAACATGAAGATACTGAAAAAGCTTTGTTTGCAAGTGAACAGCGGATGGCCGCATTGCTGGCGGCTGTTCCAGATAAACTCTATCGGTTAAGCCGGGAGGGCAAGGTACTAGATGTTCAATCTAACCACCACGATCTTTATTTGCCCCGCCATGAACTGCTCAATCAGGATATGGCAGATGTGCTGCCGCCGGCCTTGTACAATAAATTCGCAGTACTGGTCAAAAACGTGGTTGCTGCCGGTGAAATCGCAACCCTGGAATATCAGCTGCCGGTAAATGACAGTAACCGGGAGTTTGAAGCGCGCTTAACGGCCGGCGCCAATGAAGAAATCGTAGCAATTATTCGCGATATTACTGAGAAAAAGCAGGATGAAGCCTGTGACCGTATTTTAACGCAGACTTCTGCCAGGGTATTGGCAGAACAAAGCATGGAAGAAATTTTGAACTATACCTGTGAGCAGCTCTGCCAGGTGTTTGAAATAACTCTTGCCAGGGTAGTTGTAGAGGATGCAGGTACAGCCCGAATCACTGCAGCTGCCGGCAAACTGGCAATAAAGAGCGGGAATACCTCGCTGCGGTGTAATGCTATAGGCTTGTTAAGTGGCCGGGCAATTGAGACCGGTGCTATTCAGGTGGTGCAATGCAAGGAACAATTATTGCATTGGCAGGAAAAACTAATAGCCGAATTGTATGCCGATAAAGAAGATATCCAGTCTGAAATTGCTTTGCCTCTTACTCTTAAGGGTAGTACGGCTGGTGCGTTTTATCTTGTCAGCAATAAGCCCTACTATTGGGATGAACGCGTTGTGGAACGGTTGAAAAATTTTGCACAACAGATGTCGATTGCCATCAGTGCCGCTAGAAGCCGCCAGCAGCTCAGGCTGCTGATCGCAGGGCTGCAAGCGGCGGCCAATGCTATCGTCATTACCGACAGGGACGGAAACATCGAATGGATAAATCCGGCTTTTTCTACCTTGACAGGCTATGCGGAAGACGAAGCGCTCGGACAAAATTTGATGTGGCTTTCGGGATATCAGGATGAAGGTTTCTGCCAGCGATTCTGGCAGCAGCTTAATTCTGAAAATGAAGCTTGGCGCGGTGAATTTTCCCAGTCTCGTAAAGACGGCAGTCTGTATGATGAGGTTATGTCTATTACTCCTGTGCGCAACAATGAGGGAGTAACCAATAACTTTATTGTAATAAAAGAAGATATCACCGAACAAAAAATGGCGGCGCAAGCTATGGCCAAGGCTAATGAGGTAAGAGCGCAGGCCGAAAAATTATCTTCTCTGGGGACGATGGCAGCCGGATTGTCACATGAGATTAATCAGCCGCTTAATTCAATAAAAATGATAGCCAGCGGTATGGTTTATGCGTATCATAACGGCAAAGAGCGGCCTGTGGCTGATGTTATTAAAAATGTCGAGGAAATATCCCATCAGGCTGACCGTATAAATAATATTATTTTGCATATGCGCAGCTTTATCCGGCGTGATGAAAGCCAGGCGGTTTTCTGTCAGGTTAACGAGGCGGTTGAGCAGTCACTTGCTATTATCGGCAGTCAATTAATTGCCCATGGAGTAAAAGTAAACAAGGAACTCGCCGACGATTTGCCCTGCGTCTATGCAATGCCTACTGCGCTTGAAGAACTTATTGTTAATTTGGCGTCAAATGCCATGCAAGCGATGGATTCTGGCGGTTGTCAGGATAAACAGCTCTTTATCCAAACCTGGGCAAGCAAAAATACTGTGTATATCAAGGTTGCCGATACCGGGCCAGGCATCCGTGATACGCAGCGAACCAAAATATTTGAGCCATTCTTTTCCACCAAAGCCGGCAGTGAAAATCTTGGCTTGGGATTATCAATCGTGCAATCTATTGTTACCTCATGCCAGGGAACAATAAGTGTTGTATCTGGGGAAAATGAAGGGGCTGCCTTTTTAATTACGTTGCCGGGCAAAAGCAAAGAAGCCATTTAGGAGGTTAGTTATGGAAATTTTACTGGTCGATGATGACCGTCATAGCCGGGAAGCAGTAGCCTGGTTCTTGCGCGAACAAGAGCATACGGTAACTGAGTGCGATAATGCGGAAGAGGCCTTGGCAATATGGAAAAAGGCGGACTATCCGTTTGTGTTGTCTGATATTCAGATGCCTGGCATGTCCGGCATTGAACTAGCAAAAGCCATTACTGAACAACCTGATAGCTGGCGTACTGACGTTGTGTTATTTACCGGTTTTGGGGATATGAAAACAGCGGTAGCTGCCTTGCGGGCCGGAGCCTATGATTACTTGCTGAAACCGGTAGATGCTCAGGAACTGGCGGCAATTGCGCTGCGCGTGTCTGAGCATCAGGCGCTGCTGCGTGAGAATAAAGAATTGACTGAGCATTTTAATGACAAGCTGCAGTCGGCGACCCAGAATACCGAACTCGAATTGAATCGTATGCGCAAGATGGTGGCAGAGACCGTTATTGGTAATGTCGGCATTTTCTCTAACAGTATGCAGCAGGTGGCTGAGCTTGCACAGCGTTTCCATACCGACAGGACACTGACAGTGCTTATCCAGGGGGAAACCGGCACTGGTAAAGAAGTGGTTGCCCGTATCATTCACTATGGAGCTAATCTTAAAAGCCAGTCAGGGACGCTTGTTGAACTGAATTGTGCGGCTATTCCCCATAATCTGTTTGAAACCGAGTTGTTTGGATATGAGGGAGGCTCATTCAGCGGCAGCTTAAGCAAGGGGCAAAAGGGAAAACTTGATGCCGCTGCAGGCGGCACGCTGTTTCTGGATGAAATTGCGGAGATGCCGCCGGAAATGCAGGCCAAACTGCTGCGACTTCTGGAAGCCAGGGAGTATTACCGAGTCGGCGGCCTGAAAAAGATTAAAGCCGATGTCCGGATTGTCTGCGCTACCAATGTGGATCTTGAAAAAAGAATGGAAGAGGGATTATTCCGGCGCGATCTTTACTATCGCTTAAAAATTGGACATATTGTTATTCCGCCACTCAGAGAGCGGCGGGAAGAGATTGTACCGTTAGCAGAGCTATTTTTGCGGGATTTTTCCCAAACCAAAAGAAAACGATTTACCGGTATTACTCCTGAGGCCGGTAGGTTGCTGGAGCAGTATGATTGGCCTGGCAATGTGCGGGAATTGCGTAATGCCATGGAGTGGGTCGTCTTTATGTATGATGATACCGAACTGCAGCTAACTCACTTGGAAAAGGTGGTGGCGCCGGCATGCACCTTGTCCTCTGCAAGTGATAGGCAGGCAGGCGAGCCCAAGCAAAAGGAAAAGCAGATAGTACTGCCGATGCCGGAAGGCGGATTGTCGATAAAAGAATATAATGATTTAATTATCCAGGCGGTGCTTGATGCGCATAACGGCAATCAAACGGCAACTGCAAAATATTTGGACATGTCGCTGCGAGCCTTATGTTACCGCTTGGAACAAATGCGCAATCGGAGTAAATAATTCTACGCTTCTGATGGGGGTCACCTGGCAGAAGCGTTTTTGTTTGTACAAAATAGTAAAAATAACATAACAATAACAAAAATTGCACAGAAATTAATTTCCAAATGTGCAATTTTTGTCATAAATGCAATTTTGGTGTCTACTGGAGTTAAGAGGGAACAAATAAGCTATAGGCAATTGTGTAGGTTTCATGCAGCTTTACAGTCATTTTGATTATTATATAGAAATTGGCATGTATTTTGCATAATTAGGAGGGAAAGCACTTTATGCGTTAAAAAGGGAGATGGCAATCATGAACTTGACAATTGGCAAGAAAATTACCGGTGGTTTTTTAATCGTTATTGCATTAGTAGTACTTATGAGTGGATTTACTTTTTATGAGATAGGCCAAATAAACTCGTCATATGAAAAGACGATGCAGAATAATCTGCGCAGGGTGGCTTTGACCCAAGGATTTGCCACTGATCTGGCAAATGAGGCGGTAGCCATGAGACGCTTTAATTTTACGGGTGATACAGCAGATATACCGATTTTTGAAAATTACCGTAAAGACTCGGAAGAGAAACTAACAGGATTGCGGGAAATCATTCAAACAGATCAAGGCAAAAAAATAATCGAAAACATGAAGAGTCAAAAAGATATTTATGAGGAAATCGCGCAAAAATCGTTTGCCGCTAAGAAAGCCGGCAACGCAGAACAAGTTGGTTTGTATATGCAGGAGGCCGGCAAGCCTTATAAAGCAGCTATGGGCGCTGCTGAGGAGCTGGTTTTGGGAATTAGTAAACTTGTTGAGGTCGACCAAAAAGCGCAGGCAGCCAGAGCCGCCAGTATTCAGCAAGTATTGTTAATTGTGAATGTTATTGTGGCAGGTATATCTCTTGGTATTGGCTATTTTATCAGCCGCCGTATTTCTAAACCTATTCAGCAGATTACGCTGGCCGCTGACGAAATTGCAAAGGGTAATCTGAATTACGCTGAGCTTGTTATTAACTCTTCTGATGAGACCGGACAAGTAGCCAACGCTTTCAATATTATGAAAGGAAACTTGCGGCAGTTGGTTCAACAGATTGCTACCACAACTGAACAAGTTGCCGCCTCGTCAGAAGAATTGACGGCTGGGGCGGAGCAGTCGGCACAGGCAACTGAGCAGGTTGCCATTGTTATCGCCGAGGTCGCCGAAGGCGCAGCAAAACAAGTGAATGCCGTTGCGGCAACGGTTTCGGTAGTTGAAGAAATATCAGAAGATATTCGCCAAATTGCAGCTAATGCCGGTGAAGTAGCACTTATGGCCAACAAGGCAACCGACACGGCTAATCAGGGCGGCCATGCCGTAGATGCGGCTATAAATCAAATGGCAAGCATCGAAAAAACAGTTGCAGGATCGGCACAGGTTGTGACAAAATTAGGAGAGCGCTCAATAGAGATTGGGCAGATTGTTGATACGATTTCCGGGATTGCCGGTCAAACCAACCTGTTGGCGCTTAATGCCGCTATTGAAGCTGCCCGTGCCGGCGAGCAGGGCAAAGGCTTTGCCGTAGTTGCCGAAGAAGTCCGCAGGCTGGCTGAGCAATCTCAGGAAGCCGCGAAACAAATTGCTAAACTTATCACAGAAATTCAGGCAGATACCACTAACTCGGTAAATGCGATCAATGATGGTTCGCGTGAGGTTAAACTTGGTGGTGAAGTGGTTAATAACGCAGGCAAGGCCTTTAAAGAGATTGTTGTCTTAGTAGGAGAGGTGTCGACGCAAGTCAGAGAAATCTCAGCTGCAATCCAGCAGATGTCAACAAGGAGTCAACAGATTGTAACCTCAGTAAGGGAAATTGACAAGGTAAGCAAAGATACTGCAGGCCAAACCCAAAGCATCTCGGCAGCAACAGAAGAGACTTCAGCTTCCATGGAAGAAATAACGGCAGCTAGCAGAGCTTTGGCTATGATGGCAGAAAATTTACAAGTGGCTGTAGGTAAGTTTAGCTTGTAAGATTAACCACTTTGACGGCAAAGAGGTCTAAAAATGGGATACATAATCAAGAAAATCAAAAATCAATACGGTCGAAAGAGTATTCATCGCTGGAATCCGATGCATGCGTCGCTTTATTTTAAGTTGGTTATGGTCTTGTTTTTGGTGTTTGCCGTTACTATCCTGGGATTGACCTATCAATTAGAGAAAAACATAGAGCAAGGCCATATTAGTTTGGTGCAAGAAGAGTTAAAGTCTATTGCCGCGATCGCAGCTGTTGCTATTGACGGCGATGTCGTAGCTAGTTGGCGTAACCCGGAGCAGCAGCAGAGTGGAGAATATATTGCCGTAAAAAAGTACCTGACAGACTTTAAGCAGGTACACAGCAATATCCAGGATATTTACATTTTGCGTAAAGGGGCTGCAGAACGGGCACTAGTATTTTTGCTTGATGTTGATGAAGGAGAAGATGCCGCGACCTTTAACGAATTGTATGATTCGGCAGCAGCACCAGATATGCTGATTGGTTTTGAACAACCGGCTGTAGACCGTGAATTTATTACAGACAAATGGGGAGTTACTCTTTCAGGTTATGCACCCATCAAAAACGCGATCGGTGAGTCGGTGGCCATTGTCGGTATAGACTTTGATGCCAACGGCATCAGGCAAGGAATTGACCAGCGGCGGGAACAGATTTTGCTTTATTCAGTCGTTAGTATGCTTGTTATGTTGGTTTTTAGCCTAATTTTAGCGCAAAGCATTGTTTCCAGGCTAAACCGGGTGAAGCAAGCTGTTGACACAGTTCTTGATGATGAGTGTGATACTTACCATAAATACCGAGGGCAAGACGAGGTTCGTATACTGGCCTCCCGGGTGAACAACCTGATCGAAAAGGTTGCTGTCGAAAAGGAGCAGATACTGATATCCATAATCATGACTTTGGTTAATACCCTTGAAGTCAGAGATGAATATACTCATGGACATTCAACAGAAGTGGCCGCCATTGCCGGTGATATTATGAATGAGCTCAATATGGACACAGACACAATATTTGTGATTAATTTTGCGGCCTTGCTGCATGATGTCGGCAAAATTGGTATCAGTGACAATATCCTCAATAAAAAAGATAAGCTTACCAACGACGAGTTTGATGCCATCAGACAGCACTCTGAGATTGGCGCAAAAATTTTAGCGGGTATTCCGTCTTTGAATCAGATTGCAGAAATAATCAGATACCACCACGAACGTTATGACGGGCACGGGTATCCAGCTGGACTGGCTGGCGAGGATATCCCTATGGGAGCAAGAATTATTGCTGTTGCCGACAGTTTTCAGGCCATGATTTCCGACAGGCCCTATCGCCAAGGTATGTCGCAAAGTGCAGCCATGGAAGAATTGGAACGCAATAAAGGGGCGCAATTTGATCCTGAATTTGTCGATGTATTCTTAACGATATGCCACAAAAAACAATATAAATAAACTATAACCAAAGACGGTAACATTACAGTACTTTAAGGGCAGGGAACATGCTGAGGAGCAGTTTCCCTGCCTTTTTTATTGTAAAATAACACAAGTGCCACAACAATAATTATCCATTGATATAATTTTCTACCAAATATATATTGACAAAATTTAGATGATGAACGTACAATGAAATTAATACTATACCGGTACAGTATACATTGGTAATAACAACAATAGGGTGGTGAAGTTGTGCAGCTTAATCAGGCTACCGATTATGCCTTTCGCGTCGTATTATATCTGTCTGGGCTGCCATTTGAGGAGGTGGCGAAAGGGTTAACTATCGCTGAACGCCAAAACATTCCGCCGCGGTTTTTGCAGAAGATTATGCGGATGCTGGCTGCCGCTGGAGTGATAAAATCTTACCGCGGTGCTGTGGGCGGTTTTGCGCTAGCAAAGCGGCCGGAAGAAATCACCCTTTATGATGTCATTGTTGCCATGGAGGGACCACTGGGGATTCACCGCTGTCTGGCTGATCGGAGTAGTTGCAACCGGCACTGTGAGCAGGAATGTCCGGTGCATCAGGCGCTTGCCGCTGTTCAAAATAAGTTGTCCGCTGATTTAGCCAGTGTTACTTTTGCCGATATGGTGGGTAAAACAAATATGTCTAGTAGGAGGTAGGAGGATGGAAGAATTACTATTGTCCCGTTGGCAATTCGGGATAACAACAGTCTATCATTTCCTTTTTGTGCCGTTGACGTTAGGGCTGTCGCTAATTGTAGCCATTCTGGAGACTATCTATGTCCGCACCGGTAATGAAATGTATAAGGAGCAGACGAAATTTTGGGGAAAACTATTCCTCATTAACTTTGCTATGGGTGTGGTCACAGGTATTGTTCAGGAATTTCATTTTGGCATGAACTGGTCAGAATATGCACGCTTTATGGGTGATATTTTCGGAGCTCCGCTGGCAATGGAAGCACTCACGGCTTTTTATCTGGAATCGGTATTTTTAGGGCTGTGGATTTTTGGCTGGGAACGCCTGTCTAAAAAGATGCATGCTGCCAGTATGTGGATTGTGGCGCTGGCAACTAATTTATCGGCCTTTTGGATTTTGACGGCGAACTCTTTTATGCAGTCGCCTGTGGGCTATGTTATTAATAATGGCCGGGCCGAAATGACTGATTTTGTTGCATTGATTACTAATCCGTATGTATTCTATCAATTTCCCCATACGGTGTTGTCAGGGCTGGTAACCGCCGGGTTCTTTGTTTTGGCGATCAGCTCGTATCATCTTATCAGAAAGACTCATGTTGATTTTTTCCGGGCATCGTTTAAAGTGGGGATAATCTGGACGGTGGCAAGCTTGTTTTTGTTGATGGGAAGCGGCCATGCGCAGACACAGTTTATTGCCAAGGCGCAGCCCATGAAGCTGGCGGCGGCAGAAGCGCTGTGGGAGACGGCAAATCCCGCACCCTTTGCGGTAGCTGCTGTTATTGATGAACAGAATAAAACAAATTTGATGGAAATAAAAATCCCGGCCATGCTGTCTATATTGGCGAATAATGATCCCAATACACCAATTCGGGGAATTAAGGATATTGAAAAAGAATATATAGCTGCCTATGGTCCCGGGAATTATGTACCAGCAGTAACTCCGGTATTTTGGAGCTTCAGGATTATGGTGGCTGCTGGTAGTGTCATGATGCTTGTTGTGCTGGCAGCTGGCTTTTTCTGGTGGCGCGGCCAACTGGAAACAAAACCGTGGTTGCTTAAAGCGGTATTATGGAGCTTGCCGCTACCCTATATTGCGAATTCTACCGGTTGGTTTGTCGCGGAGGGCGGACGTCAGCCGTGGATTGTATTTGGTTTGCAGAAAGTGGAACAAGCGGTATCGCCTTCTGTTGGGGCGGTTAGTATCTGGATTTCGCTGCTTGGCTTTACACTAATATACGCAGTACTAGCGGCTGCGGCGATATATCTTGTGCAGAAATTTGTCCGGCAGGGCCCTATAGAAACGCCAATGCAAGAAGCGCAAGCCAATAAATCGTCAGCAAAGGGGGCGACATTATGGAACTAAGTGTATTGTGGTTTATTTTGTTGACAGTCCTTTTTATCGGCTTCTTTTTCCTTGAAGGGTTTGATTACGGTGTGGGAATTTTACTGCCCTTTCTTGGAAAAAACGATACCGAACGCCGGGTGATTATCAATACGATCGGCCCGGTCTGGGATGGGAATGAGGTTTGGATGATTACCGCCGGAGGAGCAATGTTTGCCGCGTTTCCACATGTCTATGCTACCTTGTTTAGTGGTTTTTATCTGGCGTTGTTTCTAATGCTGATGGCGCTTATTGTCAGGGGTGTTGCCTTTGAGTTCAGGAGTAAGGATCCAAATCCGGTTTGGCGAAGCACCTGGGATTGGCTAATATTTTTTGGCAGTGTTATTCCGGCCGTACTTTGGGGTGTAGCGGTAACGAATTTAATCCAAGGGGTGCCTATTAACGCTAAGATGCAATATGTCGGTACATTCTTTGATTTGCTGAGTCCTTATACACTGGTCGGCGGGATTGCTTTTTTACTGGTCTTTGTGTTCCATGGGGCGTTGTATCTGACGCTTAAAACCGAGGGGGAAATGGTGAAGCGGGCACGCGCGGTGGCAGTACGAATAGGGCTGTTAACAGCAATATGCTGCTTGCTGCTTGTTGGCCTGACCTATACCAATACCGATTTGTTTGCCAGTATTGGTGCCGGGGTTGCCCTATGGGGAGCGGTGGCTTTGTTTGTTGGTGCTTATGGTGCTGTATACAGTAACCGGTATGGACTTGGTTTTATTTTAAGCAGCCTGACGGTGGCGTTTACGACAATCGCTTTTTTCTGGGGACTATTTCCCCGGCTTATGGTTTCAAGTCTTAATTCGGCCTGGAGTTTGACGATTGCCAATGCATCTTCTACTCCCTATACCCTGTCAATTATGACGGTCGCAGCACTTGCGCTGGTGCCGGTTGTGCTGGTTTACCAGGGGTGGGTGTATTGGATATTCCGTAAGAGAGTAACCGCTAAGGATTTAGAGTATTGATTTCTAGCTAGGAATATATTCCTCTTTAAAGAAATTTGCAAAAGATAATGAGTACGTTGTATATAGACAGGTGGTGAGAGTATGGGGCTTGGCAATGAGGACAAAGAATTTTTGCGGCAGCTGTCCTGGGTGTACCCGACTGATTTTGTGGCGGAAATTATGCAGTTGGTGGAAGCCGTGGTTGAAAAACAGCTTGCTGAGGGTGAACGCCAGAACATCCGTGAAATTGTAGCGGCTATCATGGCCCGGTTCCAGCTTGAAGCCGAGGGCGGATTGTCGCCTGAGCAAGCGGCTGAGACGGCAGCCAAACAAGCAGCTGCTGCGAAAGAGATACGGGAAAAAGTATTTGCGGCACTAGCTGATGGCAAGACGTTTATTCCTGCAGGAATGGGGGCTGAGGTCATTGCCCCTCTGGTTGAGGCCTTAACAGATGAGGATGTGGTATTTGCCGCACAGGCGCGGCAGGCACTAGGCAGTTTAACCGATAGCAGTGCGATTGATGAGTTATGTTGTCGCTGGGCAGAAAGCCGCCAGCCGGAATTGGAAGACATCCTGATCGATAGTGGTTATCTGGCAACCAAACCGCTTACACTACGACTGCTGACAGTACTTAAGACCGGGGCTGACCGGGTTATGCTGCAGGAAGGGGCGGAACTTCTTCCTGGGCTGCTAACGGCAATTGATGATGCTGACAGGGCAATTGCCGGCCGTGCCAGGCGGTTGCTATTGACCTTAACTGATAGGCAGGCAATTGATGCGCTATGCGAAACCAGTCTCGGCCAAGGTCAGGAACGCCTCAGAAACTGGGCAGTAATGGCTAATTATGCGCCGGCTGCAGACGAAAAGGCTGCTCTTTATTATTGCATAACAGGGCAGTGGGAAAAGTATTATGCCTTGGATTGGCAGGATACAAGACCGTTATTAGCCAAAGGCTACAGCCAGGCGTCGGCGGCTGAGCGCCAGCAATTTCTGACAGCGACCCGGCAAAGTGGCCACAGTTTGCTATTAGTCGGGCTGCTGCTAAAATCAGGACGCAGGGCTGAATATGAGGAAATAACAGACCAGGATTGGGTGGCAATGCTGGATACTTTAGCCAGTCAGGAACGCTGGGAGGAGTTATACCGCTTGACATTGCTTGTGCCGGCAAATTGGGCGGCTGAATTTGTGTTAACATTAGGGAATGCTGGTTGGCAACCAAAGCCCTGGCAGCGTACTGACTGGGAAAATCTTAAGTCAGCTTGCCCACAAGCAGGCCATGCGATGTTTGTGCCTGACGGGCGGCAGCTGACGA
>Ga0074195_1003664_pt1 | contig 13967 bp, 11 predicted proteins | sample EPASupsiteHSE623_FD_64525 | JGI IMG/M metagenome (GOLD analysis project Ga0074195, IMG submission 64525) | Bioremediated contaminated groundwater from EPA Superfund site, New Mexico - Sample HSE6-23 | ecosystem: Environmental > Aquatic > Deep subsurface > Groundwater > Contaminated ...
TTCCGGAACGATACAGCCCGGTTCTTCACCACGAAAACAGTCGATTTTATACGGATAAAGTCAACAGTTTCGGAAGGTGTGGAATTTGCAGCAGTGATTTACAAACCGGAAAAGCCGTCGCCGATATTACTACTTTCGCACGGATGGCATCAGTCGGTCATGCCCCCCTCGCGGGAAAGTGAAAATCCTTATCCCGGGTTTCTTTCCGTACAGGTAGATATGCGCGGACGTAAGTTTTCGACCGGCAAGCCCGATTGTAACGGACTGGAACTGTACGATTTTTACGATGCGTGGTTGTATGTGACCGCACATTATAAGGAATACATCTCCGATCCGTCGCAGGTCTATTATTGCGGAGGAAGCGGAGGCGGGGGAAACGGATTCTCCCTGATTGGTAAATTCCCTGATTTGTTTTGCAGCGCCCTGATTTCGTGCGGAATGAGTGATTATGCCGATTGGTTCAGGAATGACAAGACCGACGAGTTCCGGGATGAGATGCTTGTCTGGATTGGTTGTACTCCTGAACAGGATGAAGAAGCATACCGCTCGCGAAGCGGATTGACGACGGTTCGTAACATGCTCACTCCGGCGTACATTGTTCACGGAGAAACAGATATCCGGGTTCCTGTGACGCATTCCCGTAATTTTGTCAGTAAGGCAAAAAAGTACCGGAAACCCGTCAGGTATCTGGAACTGGAAAACGTCGGGACCAGGCATCATTGGGGAAGAATAACACCGGAACAGGAAAGACAGCGGGAGGAGTTTAGCCGGCAGGCCTTGTCGGTTCATCCGGCGCCCCGGTTGCCTTCTTCTGGAGAACTGATTGTTGCGGGCTACGTGGTGACGAAACACTTTTCCGTGTTCATGGACTCCATCGATGCGGTTGGGAAAATAAAGTACGACCTGAAGGCCAGGAAAATATCGTTCACCGAAGGAAGCGGAGAAGTAATATGGAAACAGGTATTTGCCCCGGAGTTTCTGTTGAACCAGGTCGCTTCCGATTCCGGACGGTGATTTCTGCCATCGTTGATGAATTCTAAATACGAGCTGACTATATACCCTTAAACCAGTGCCGAAGAAACTGCCGGCACCGCTATAGGTTCGCTTTAACTATACTGTAGGTATACTCAGCAAATAACACCGGGATAGCTCAGAATTTCAGTACTCTCAACTTCCTCAGCATAAATTTGCATTTTACCAATTAGTAAGTATATTTGCAATAACTAATTTTCTTAAAAGCAATGTCTGTAACGCGTGAAAAAATAATGGAGCTTGCCGAAGAGCTGATCCTGACCAAAGGATACAATGCTTTCAGTTATCAGGATATTTCGTCGGAACTGGGTATCAAAAATGCTGCCATTCATTATTATTTCCCCTCCAAAGCCAATCTGGGCACCAGCATCGTCAAAAACAACAGGCAACGTTTTGAAGAGATGGTCGAAAACATGGCGATTATGAAATTTGACGAGCTCAAACAACTGGAGTCGTTTATGCGCGTGTATGTTAAAAGCAGCCGTGAGCAAAAGATCTGTGTCATTGGCTCGTTGGGACCTGATTTTTATACCTTGCCGGAAGCTTCGCGAACCGAACTGCACCAGATGACCAACCGCATCGTGCAGTGGCTCGAAAGCATCCTGGAATCGGGTAGGGCAAAAGGCCTGTTTGCGTTTAAAGGTAATGCCCACAGCCGGGCGTTGCTGGTGCTTTCGAATATGGTTGCCAGCCTGCAGTTGGCCCGTATTACTGATAAATCAGAATTTAAGAATATTCACCAGGCTTTGCTTGACGATTTAAAGCCTTAAATTTTTTAGTCATAATACTTACCTATTAGTAAGTATATTTAAATTGAGAATTATGAAACGAGTAGTTATAACAGGAATAGGTGCTATTACTCCCCTTGGAAACAACGTGCCAACTTTTTGGCAAAACCTGCTGGCCGGGGAAAGCGGTGCGCAGACAATCAGCCGGTTTAATGCCAGTGGTTTTAAAACCCAATTTGCCTGTGAAGTGAGGGATTTCGATATTGAGAAATTCGTCCTCAGAAAAGAAGCCCGCAAAATGGATTTGTACACCCAATATGCAATCGCCGCTTCGGAGGAATGTATGTGCGACTGTGGCTTCAACGAGGCCTGGGATCGTACCCAAACAGGTGTGATTTGGGCATCGGGCATCGGCGGCATCGAAACATTTGAAGAAGAACTGATCCACTTTGCGCAGGACCTGGATCACCCCCGGTTTAGCCCGTTTTTCATCACCAAAATGATTCCGAACATGGCGGCAGGTCAACTCTCAATTCGATTTGGGTTGCGAGGGGTGAGTTATGCCACGGTTTCGGCCTGTGCATCGTCGAACCATGCCCTTGCCGATGCTTTTAATTTTATTCGCCTGGGCAAAGCCAAAGCCATATTGACCGGTGGGTCGGAGGCGCCGGTTACCCGCACGGCAGTGGGCGGGTTTAATGCCTCGAAAGCGCTGTCGGTTAATAATGAAGAATTTAAAAAAGCCTCCCGCCCTTTCGATGTTTCGCGCGATGGTTTTGTGATAGGCGAAGGTGCCGGCGCTTTGATGTTGGAAGAATTGGAGCACGCCTTGTCACGGGGCGCAAAAATTTATGGTGAATTGGTGGGCTGTGGGTGTGCGTCGGACGCTTTTCATATTACAGCTTCGCATCCCGAGGGGCTTGGGGCCGTTCAGGCCATGCAGGAAGCCATGGCGGAGGCCGGAATAACACCCGATCAGGTAGATTATATCAATGCCCATGCGACCTCGACCCCGGTTGGCGATATCAGCGAGTGCAAAGCCATCAGTCAGGTTTTCGAAAGTTCGCTGGATCGGCTCCACGTGAGTGCTACCAAGTCGATGACCGGCCATTTATTGGGAGCAGCCGGGGCCGTTGAAGCCATTGCCTGTTTGCTGGCTATCAAAAACGGGATGGTTCCTCCGACAATCAACCTCGAAACTGTTGATCCGGACATTCATCCCCAGCTTCAACTTACACCCAAAACTGCTGTAGAAAAAGAAATACAGATTGCCCTAAACAACACGTTTGGCTTTGGCGGCCATGTTGCCGTTTCAGTTTTTAAAAAGTTTCGATATTAATAGTTTTTCGCATTTTATGTGGATAAATAATCATTTTTCGTGAGTTGTAATCATTTTTCGGCTATCCTTTGGCCTGTCATTAATTAGTTTGAAAGACAGAAAGTATCAAACAGAGCAATGGCAAATCTTTACTCCCAGATGTAAGCCGGATGACACACTTTATAAACAACTGGTTTTTGCACTAAAATATGAAAGGGTTAACCTCTTGATTTTAAAAAAGCTATTTGAAGTACCCGGACTTTTGAAAATCAGCCAGACCCTCCGCTTCAGTTTTAGGGTAATACGTGGTGTTGATGATCTTTCCATCAGGAAAAACGGATACATAGTATTCGGCCGCTTCTTTTGCGTTGCCGTCAAACCACAAGTTTGGAATTATTTTATTCTTTTCCATTGTGTTGTTTATTTAATTGTTTATGAAAGTTCTTCTGCCAGTCCAATCAGTATTCCTTCCGTTCCCCGAATATAACACAGGCGGTAAACATTCTCATAATTAACGATTTCGCCGACCAGTTGGGCTCCATTCCTTACAAGCCGGGAAACCAGCTCGTCGATGTTGTCAACTTTAAACATGACCCGCAGATAACCCAACGAATTAATGGGTGCTGTCCGGTGGTCTGAAAGGATTGCTGGTGCTATAAACCGTGAAAGCTCTAAACGGCTGTGTCCGTCGGGAGTAACCATCATGGCGATTTCGACCGACTGATTTCCAAGTCCGGTTACCTGTCCTGCCCATTCGCCCTCAACCATTCCCCTTCCTTCAAGTGTAAGACCGATCTCTTCAAAAAAGGAAATGACATTGTCGAGCGATTCAACAACGATGCCGACATTGTTCAGTTGAAGTAAGTTACTTTTTGTCATTTCTTAACCCTTTTGTTTTGTTGAAAAAAGCTTATTCAAAATTGGTTTTCTTACTATGCTAATTTCGCCAATAAAGACCATGCCGGTGAAGTGTAAATGCGACAATCTCAGTAGCCGGGTGCGACAAATGAAAAAATAGTGTTCGGGATCTTCTTTAATAAAGCTGCATTTTACAGGGGAACATGCCTTCGGATATTTTACGGTCGTCGGACGATAAACGGGGGAATCTTATTTTTGCTTTCGTTGAGCTTTTGCAGGTCAGCTGCCGTAACGTCGAACCGATTAGGCGGTGTTTTGCCGGTCGTTTAGATAGTAGCTAAAGCACCGCCGTCAACCTGATAAACAGCACCAGTAATATATTTTGCTTCAGAAGAAACAAGAAATGCTACGAGGTTGGCGATTTCTTCAGGTTCTGCCATTCTTGCCAAAGGTACACCTACTTTATCCATCACTGATTTGAATGCTTCGTCCACCGTGATATTTGAAGATTTGGCTATATTTTCAATAAATTCCTGCATTAACAGTGTTCTAACTATACCAGGTGAAACCACATTTACACGTATACCTTTTGTTCCTAACTCGCTTGCCAATGCTTTGCTGTACGCATTTAACGCCGCTTTTGCAGAAGAATAAGACATCGTCATTTCCCAAATTGGTTGTTTGGCAACACCCGAAGAAATGTTGATGATTACACCGCTCTTCTGTGCAATCATTGCAGGCAGTAATGCTTTGTTGACACGAACTGCAGACAATAAATTTAATTGCCAATCATTAATCCAATGTTCGTCCAAAAGTGTGTTGAAACCACCTCCGGGACTTAAATTAGCACCTGCGTTATTGACGATAATGTCTATCCTGCCGTACTTCTCTAAAATTTCTTTAGCAATGATTTCTGCACTTTCGGGTTGGACAAGGTCAGCAGCAATGAAATGATACTCACTTGCGTTGTTTTTTGGTGCGTTGCGTGCAGTTACAACTACTTGTGCACCTGCATTGCCTAATTTGTCGGCTATGGCTTTGCCAATGCCTTTTGTTCCGCCTGTTACCAGAGCAACCTTTCCTTTTAATGAACTGTCCATAATACTTGTATTAAGAATGAGCTGCAAAGGTTGCCCGTCAAAAAAAAATATCGGTTGCCATTTGGCAAAAAATGATTCAGCGGATATTTTTTCTTATCCGGCTTAGTGAAAATCGTGTAATGCCTAAGTAAGAAGCAATGTAAGCCTGTGGAACACGATTGGAAAGCGTTGGAAATTTTTCGATAAATGACAAGTAGCGTGTAGTGGCATCTTCCGAAACTAAAGCACTTCTTCTTTCCAGGTGTTGCTGAAATGCTTTTTGAACTGCTTTTGTTACAATCTTATCCCAATCATTAATTGTTTTGTAAAGTTCTTCCCAGCCTTGCCTGGAAAATACGATCAGTTTACATTCGGTTACAGCTTGCAAATAATCGGAAGATTCCATATTGGCTTCAAAATTTGGATAATCGACAACCAAACGGTTTTCATCAATAAAATACTTCGTAATTTCTTCGCCATTGTTGTTGTAATAGCAAATACGGATTACGCCTTTAACAACAAAACCAATTTGTTTTGGGACTTTTCCTGCTTCCGAAAAATACTCGTTTTTACGAAGTTCTATCTCCGTTGCTTTCTTCCTGATTAGCTCTATTTGCTGTTCGTTCAGGTTGCCGAACTGTAAAATATACTCTATCAATTCTTCCATCGTGCAAAGTTATTAAAGAGATAAGAAAAATGGCTAATCAACATTAGCCTCATCATCTGCCGGTAGCTTATTCATAATATTTTTCAGAAATTCCGTTTTGTTCTTTTTTACTTCTTTGAGAAAAGGCGAATGGTCGCGGAGTACGTAAAAAGAATGTCTCACAAAAATCAGTTGAATGACATCTGGTTTTGGCGTGATTCGGCAGAGGCCATGAAGTGGACCTGATTACAGGTGAAATCCCCTGATAACCAAAAAACAGGACATATTATGGACAGCGCACCTGGAACCGGCCTTCTGATTACAGAAAATCAGGGCAGAGAAAGACAAGCGCCTTACACGGCAAAAAAGGGGCATTTATGGAAATCCCCAAAGCGGTTTGGAACATCAAATTTAAAACGACAAAACAACGTCAGCGGTGAAAAACCAGTCCTACCGTCAATTCGATGCGGCTAAGGTTCTCCTTCTCGTCGTCTTCCAGCTTTAGGGTTTCATACGCCCCGCCCGAGCCAATTTTCATCTTTGATAATGTCCCGATGGTATAGGATCCGGTAAAAGCAAGGGAGAAGGTTTCGGATAAGCCGATCTGATAACCAATATCGCCAACCAATCCGACCGTCGAACCTTTCATCCTCACATTGTACCCGATCACTTCTCCTTTGTTGAGGTAATGTAAATACCCCAGTGCAAGATTAAAGAAAAGCGCATTTTTTCGGTTTCCGGAATAACTCATTCCGGAAACCATCGGTCCGAAAAAAGAAATGTTGATGTCATCGGTCACTGATCCCGTCTCGTTTACTGCGTCGCCATTAACATCCATCGTAACGTTGTGGATCGTATTCTTCGACCCGAAATAGTTGTATTTTACCCCAATACCGATTGTTTCGCTGAAAAAATAACCGAAATCGGACGAAAAGGTACCGCCCGACTTCAATTCATCCAGATAATTATCCAGCACACTGGGAAGATCGTCCGGATTTTCGGCAGTCCGGTATCCGATCCCGCCGTTAACCGATAACCGGAATCGCTTAAAACTGCCGGCGTCTTTCCATTTAGGCGGCTCAATGATCGTTTCATCAAAATAATTATAGACGACTTGCCTGACGTCGCTTTTTGCCAGGAGGGTTTTTCTGAACTCTCCGTCGTGCATGAAATTAAAATAGATAAAATTGGCCTTCTCAGCGGTAATCTTACAATTGATCGAATCGTTTTCGGTCGTAACAAGCAAATCCTGAGCATGGCTCCGGACAAAGCACAGCGACAGGAAAAACAGAAAGCAGTATATTTTCTTCATCGGCTATTGATTTTTGGCATCAAAAAACCTGAATTCGGTTTTCCCGATTTTCGGATCGATCAACTCCAACTTTGGACGCCCGACAAATGCCCCCATGACCAAACTGCACTTGACATAGTATTGCCTGCCGGCTTCGATCGTTACCGGAATTTCATCTTTTGTTTCCGTCCTGGCCCAAATGCTGTTCATTCCTGTTTTCCGCACCTTCACGCTCGTCTTATAATTGTTCTTTACCCGACAGATAACCGTGTCTCCCAAATGAAGATCGTACGATATAAGTGGACCCACACCGTTAAAACGATAAATATTGATCACGGCATAATCGACATCGCCGATCAGGTCATCTTTTTGTTGAATCACCGATGTGTCCTCAACTTTTAGTATTTGTCCCTTGATCTGATGTCCTGATTTTCCCTCCGGCCCCTGATGCCCGGTTATTTTGATTGCATTGCCGCCGATCTTTTGCGCTTCGGCGTTGACCCTGCCAATCACACCTTCATATGTGCCGGTTGCCGCTTTTCCGGCGAAACTGAATTCACCCAGGATTTCAGACGATGCAGGGACCGAATCTTCCAGATCCAGAAGGAAGACTTGTGAAGAAGGACTTTGTGGCTCATAACTTTTGTAAATGGTGGTAGCTACTTTGGGACTGCACGCCACGGACAGAATCACAACTGCTGCCAATAAAACAGTTCTCATTTTTGACATAAGGAATTTAAAAAGTTAGTTTTTACACGAAAATAAATATTTTCCCCGGACGATGCGCTTTATTGCAAAAAATAATTTTGTAGTTAAATATTATCATTAAAAACAATCTTGTCTATGCGTTAAATAACCCGAAATTACGCAGGGAACTCGCGATGCGGGAAGGTAAATTCCTGTTACCGGACGAAGTGCACCGGTATTCGAACTGGTCGCAGGAGCCTCTTATATGTACCGCCCAAAAAAGCTTTAATATATGATGGGAAATTTGATGGAGCTCTTTGACTTGCTTCAAATGATTTAAAGTCGTGAAAAGAAGAAGCAGTTTTTCGACAAAAGGACAAAGAGCCGATATCGGGAACCTGACCATTTATAGAATAAATAAAGCTGAAAAACCAGCTTATTTGGCAATTTAAAAGAAGACAAATTGCAAAAAATAATTTGAAACAGGAACAAAAATGAGCATAGCCATGTTCAACAAATTTGAAGATATCAGCGACGTATTAAAATCATAAACGCTATGGAAACCATCAAAGAATACCAAAAAGACAATTTGACGATAATCTGGCAGCCCAAAAAGTGCATCCATTCCGGTGTCTGCGTAAGAAAGTTACCAGAAGTATATGATCCTAAAGCAAAACCATGGGTTAGGCCTGAAAATGCTTCGGTAGCAGATTTAAAGGATCAAATCGCTGCCTGTCCGTCCGGCGCTTTGAGTTACCGGGAATCGTAAAGCAAATCTTATGCAACACCACATCCTCATAAACATCTGTGCCATTTTTGGCGTGGCCACAGCCGTTGTCGTTATCTGCAAGTTCCTAAAAATAAGATACATCATTGGGTATCTGATCACCGGTATTTTGCTCAGTCCAAATACCTCCGTTTATTTTGCCAAAATGGAGGAGGTCGATGTGTATGCGGAAATAGGGATTATCCTGCTATTGTTTACCATCGGACTTGAGTTTTCATTTGACAAACTGAAAAAAATCCAAAAATATGTATTGGGTGGTGGCAGTGCACAGGTGTTGTTTACCATCCTGATTACCGCAGGACTCATCTGGCTTACCATGCGACTTGGTTGGGAAGAGAGTATATTCTGGGGGTTTTTGTATGCTTTAAGCAGTACCGCCATTGTGATAAAAACATTGCAGGACTCCAATAAAATAGTAACGCCCCACGGTAAATTCATATTGGCGGTATTACTGTTTCAGGATATTATGATCGTACCGCTTATGCTGTTCACACCAATTCTCGCTGGCGCAGGCGGTGACGCATTTGCCGCATTTGGCTGGTTATTGGGCAAATTGGTGTTGATGGGCTGCATTGCCTACGTACTGGCCCGTTTTGTGATTCCGTTTTTCTTAAAAAGCGTCATGAAGGTGCAAAGCCAGGAGGTGTTTTTGATTGCCCTGATCTTTATCGTTACAGGTATTGCCTTACTAACGGAACAATTGGGCTTATCCCTTGCTTTAGGTGCTTTCATCGCGGGCCTGATCATTTCAGAAACAGATTATGACCGTATGGCGATATCTTGCTTTTTGCCTTTTCGATATGTGTTTATGAGTTTCTTTTTCATTTCGATGGGGATGTTGCTCAACTATGAAATATTTCTGACCGATTTCGGTTGGATTGTGTTTTGGACCTTGTTTGCCTTTGCAGTAAAAGCTATTGCCGGAATCCTTGCGGTGAAAGTGTTGGGGCTGGAATGGAAAACTGCCCTTGCCGTTGGATTCTCAATCGCACAAATTGGCGAGTTTTCATTTGTACTTGCACAAAGCGGGTTAAAGTATGAATTGATAAGCGCCAATTAAAAACCCATCCATCCCACAGCTCAATGAATTTTTAAAAAAGCACAATATCGACACCTGATCAGGCACATCAGCCAGGCACTTCATCGTGGTGTTAAAAGTGAAACGAAGCCGCCGGTGAAAAACCGGCGGCTTCTGCTTTAGAAAGGTTCACCTTTATCGGCAGATGTTATCCCTCGTCAGAATATTTCTCTATCCATTCCAGGTAGTTAGCCGGATTTATGATCATAAAATCCGCCTTCGGGTAATTTGCAGCGAAAGCTCCCGGGGGTTTTACTCGTTTATGGGCATTCCATTTGAATTCGAAAGCAGAGAGTGCGTTGCCGTCAGACTCAATCAAATCAATTTCCTGACCGTCATAAGTCCGCCAGAAATAAAACTCTTTGAATTGTCCCGAGTATTCGTTCAATTTAATTCGTTCACCTATCAGGTAATTCTCCCACAATACTCCAACGTCACGCCGAGTGGATAAAGGGCTGAAATCATTGATAACCGCATTACGGATACCATTGTCATAAAAATACCATTTCCCGGCTTTAGAGACTTCCTTCCGTAAATTGCGGGAAAAAGCTCCCAAACGGTAAACGACAAAAACCTTTGAGAGCAAATCCAGGTATTTCTCCACAGTATTCCGGCTTAAGCCTAACTGCCGCCCAATTTCATCATACGAAACCTCACTTCCCACCTGAAAGGCTATCAAACGTAACAAGTCTTTCATTTTAGAGGAGTTCTTTATTTCATCAATACTCAGAATATCTTTAAGGAGATATGAATTGACGATCTCTTTTAAGTATTCTCTTTTGGATTCGTAAGCGGGTAGAGTGACAACTTCAGGATAGCCACCATATATAAGCCGATCTTCCAAATTCCTTTTCGTTTCCAACAAATTTTCAGATGGTGACATTTCCTTCTGGGAAAACGGATAAAGTGTGAACCTGAAACTTCTGCCCACAAGGGGCTCTCCTGCTTTGTTCAGCAGATCGAATGAAGATGAACCACTTGCAATTACAATCAGATTCTCTATCTCATCGACGATCAACTTGAGTTTATTCCCTATTTGCGGTATAGACTGAGCCTCATCGATAATCAATAAATCGATATTGTCAAGAAGCCGCCTGTAGTTCGAAACTGAGACAGATTCCAGAAGCTGAACTGCATCGACATCTTCTCCGTTTAAAAATAGCGATCTGCCGGGGAAATTTTTATCTATTTGTTTCAAGAGAACGGTCTTCCCTACTCGTCTCGCTCCAAACAGGAGGATTGCCTTTCGGGGTTGCATCCGGCCTTCAATTCGCTTTTTTAATACCCTTTCTATCATGAACCCTCCATTTATAACTTCTTTTTTCTATTTGCCAAATGAATAGCCATGATAGAAAGCTTATCCTCATTTCCGGTTGGCGTATGCTAAATCATGACTTTTCATTTCAAAAGTATTAAAATCTTCAATGCATTGAAATAATTAGTATTAAATTTTTCAATGCATTGAAATAATTAGTGGATATGTAGACAGAGAAAGGAAGCCCACGACCTTTATGGGGATTAGCGCCGACTATATTTTTCCCCAAGCAGCTTCGGATGGAGACATGGAATTGTCGGTGTTGCGGAAAGGGAAAAGCAACACGAACTGGTCGGTGAAATTTATTGCGGTGCAGCCATAAAAAAAACCTGGTCATTTCGGACCGGTACATTGCTCGCACGATGGTGATTTCACCTTCAAAGAAAATACGTTTTGAAGTTGGCCCGCAGACGGATTAAACACCGGGAGGATTCGTGCTCCCGATGTCGCAATTCTTCAACACCGCTTATTGAAAATCAAAAATCAGGTTCATTTCTAATTTGAACTTTCCCTCATTCACTTGTTGTGTATTGAAAAAATAAGGATTTGATTGCGGCCCCAATTTGAATGCATCTTTAAACTTCGTTCCAATGGGGTTGATGCAATGTAAAAAAGAGATGTCTCCTGCCGGGTATGTAATCGCAGTTTTTGCCGGGTCTTTGGGCGATTCCGGAGTTAACATGCGGAGAAAAACAGCGTCACCTGATATAAATACTTTAAATCCGGGAACCCCTTTCCCCTGTACTTCACACCAGTAAACTCCCGAATGATAACCTTTGAATTCAGGATAGCCGAATCCTGATTCACCGGTAATACTATTGTTGTACGCTTTTTCCCACAAGCCGTAATCCGCACCTTTCATCCTGTTCTTATACACCCGGTAAGGACCGTTTCCCAGCCATTTCATGCCTGCAACATGTTCCTCCGGAAAATCGAATGTTATTCCGGCAAACAGGCAGTTATCCACGGGAACATAAGATACGTCCAAACAGATCAATCCATTACTTTTAAATGTCCACCGAAATGTATCGCTGTCCTCAAACAAGACTTCTACAACCAGTTTATTCCCGGAATAATAGTGTTTAACTTCCCGCACTTTCTTTTCTTTGCTGACAAATAACGGCCCGTTCTTAAGGGGAACAACTTTCCCTTTTCCCAAAATGCGGGCAATTGTTCCGTCATGCTTTCTCAGGGATACAGTTATATCTCCGCAATGAATGATCAGACTATCGCCTTTTTCTTCTTCTGTAACCCGGTTTTCCGGATAATCAACAGGTAATAGCTCCTGTACCTTGTCCCGGGGTGATTTTACAGGCCAGGACCTGGTAAGGATGTTCCGTCCGTATAAATCATCGATTTTAATTCTGATCGCATCAAATTCCTGCCAGTCGGACGGAAGTTCAACTTGCAATATCCCCTTATGCCCCGGAGAAACAGACATTTTTATTTCCTCCTGGTATCCGGTATTTTCCTTTACTTCCTGTCCTGGTCCGGAGAATTTCAGCCATTCGATTCTAAAATCACATTCTTTTAAGTTGGTATATAAATATCTGTTCTCAACATTAAAACATCCGTTAAATTCTGAAGAAATATATCGTTGCTCAAATTGAACCGGCGACCACAATTCTTTGATGGTATAAAAGCTTCCTTCTTTTTCATTATAAGGTCCCACAATCCCATCAGGGGCATGGTTCCCGTCTGAATCGAGTATGCCGCCACGATCGGTCCGTTCAACCGATTCGTCTGCCAATGCCCATAGAAAGCCTCCGGCGCACAGCGGATTATTCCACATCTTCTCCCAATAGTCCTCTAACCCAGCTCCGGAACCCCCGTCATAAAGCCCATGTAAAAACTCGGTAGGAAAGAATATCTTTCCCTTGCTGTATCCATCAAGAGACAGGTAATTATAATCGATGTAATGTAAGGTATTGGTCAGATTGAAATCCTGCGAAGGAAATACAACTTCCCGATGCTGAATATCCAATTCAGAAAATAGCCTGTTCAGATTTATATTCTCACCTCCTTCATTGCCATTGTCCCAAAGTATGATGGACGGATGATTTACATCATGGATGATCATTTCTTTTACCAGCTTTGCACCGGCAATATCGTCATAAGGTGGTTTATTCCATCCCGTTAGTTCATCCAACACAAATAAGCCCAATGAATCGCAGGCATCCAGGAAATGTTTATCCGGGGGATAATGGGACATGCGCACGGCGTTCATGTTCATATCCTTCATTAAATTTACAGCCGCGACGCTTAATGCCTTTGACGATGTCCTTCCGTATTCAGGGTGGAACGTATGCCGGTTAACCCCCTGCATTTTTATGCGTGACCCGTTCACATAAATGCCGTCGCTCCCGCGTACTTCGACGGTGCGGAAACCAAATTTTTCGGTATGCTGATGCAAAACTGTGTTTTTGGCATCGAGCAACGAAAAAACAGCTTTGTACAGGTTTGGAAACTCCGGGTTCCAGGTTTTCGGATTGTCTATCTTGCCTGGGACACGGCAAACTCCGGGCGTAATTTTGCTTGTAAATTCGGCTTCTGTTTCTCCTGAAAGATCCTGGATTTCAACTTTAAGGAAAGACGCATTTTTTACCGGCGCCAAATAAACATCAGCCGTAAAGTTACCGTTTGCTTTCGCATCGATGGCTACCCGTTGAATATGTTCCTGCGGATTGACTTCGAGATAAACCGGCCGGAAAATACCGCCAAAAACCCAAAAATCAGCTTGTCGCTCAGCCTGACTGACCGATTCGTTGTCGGAATGTTTTTTCACAAAAACTTCCAGTTGATTTTGTGTGCCGTATTTGAGCAGTTTGCCAATGTCGTATCTGAACTGGTAAAAAGCTCCCTGGTGAACTGGTCCGGCAAGTTTGCCGTTTATTTTTACTTCGGCATCGGTCATAACCCCATCGAAAACAAGATTTATTTGCTTTGATCTCCAATCGGCAGGAACCAGGAAATTTGTCCTGTACAAACCGGTTTCGTTCAGGCGGTTCTCAAACTTGTCGTGTCCGTAATTGTAGCTTCCAAAACCTTGTTGTTCCCAGCAGGAAGGCACCTGGATGGTTGACCATTTACCGCTGTTCATACCGGTTGAGCAGTAAAACTGCCATTCTTTGGTATGATCAGCTCCGGT
>Ga0074195_1003665_pt1 | contig 13966 bp, 14 predicted proteins | sample EPASupsiteHSE623_FD_64525 | JGI IMG/M metagenome (GOLD analysis project Ga0074195, IMG submission 64525) | Bioremediated contaminated groundwater from EPA Superfund site, New Mexico - Sample HSE6-23 | ecosystem: Environmental > Aquatic > Deep subsurface > Groundwater > Contaminated ...
TCTCATCAGACCGTGTCCCTTTACCAATCATACCCTTTAGTCCTTTCTCCAGCAAAGGAACAGTAAGGCTGTCCATCCTGCCGCTGGTTGTTGGACCCACCGGCCCGATAACATAACCGGGCTTAGCGGGAGCCGGTCCGGCATAGTAAATCACCTGGCCCCTTATATCAAAGGGAAGCTCTTCTCCCTTGTCTATTAGTTCAACCAGCTTTTTATGTGCAGCATCCCTGGCAGTAAAGATTGTGCCGTTAATATTAACCCGGTCTCCAGCCTTGAGTTTCGTTATATCATCATCTTTTAACGGTGTATATAACGTATATTCCGGCAATATATTCCACCTCCGCTAGATAACAATCTCTTTATGCCTGTATGCGTGACAGCTTATATTCACCGCGACGGGAAGGCATGCAATATGAGTAGCGAATCTTTCGATGTGAACCGCGAGAGTTGTAGTGCTGCCACCCAATCCCTGGGGACCTATGCCAAGGTTATTAATTTCCCGGACTAATTTTTCTTCTAATTCGGCAGTTCCCGGGTCATCACTTTTTTGACCAAGGGGCCGGGTTAAGGCATGTTTAGCCATCAAAGCCGCCTTTTCCATTGTCCCTCCTATACCCAGGCCGACAACTATTGGCGGGCACGGGTTTGGTCCGGCATTCTTAACTGTTTCAGTCACAAATTTAATGATCCCGTCCACCCCTTCGACCGGTTTTAACATTTTTAAGGCACTCATGTTTTCACTGCCGCCACCCTTAGGAACTGCGATGATTTTGATTTGTTGACCTGGCACTATTTGAATGTGTACAATCGCCGGAGTATTATCTTCCGTATTTACCCTTTCTATAGGGTCACGGACCATTGATTTTCGCAAAAACCCCTTCGTATATCCCTCTCTGACACCTTCATTGACTGCTTCGACGAGATTGCCGCCCGTCAAAAGTATTTCTTGGCCCATTTCTATAAATACTACTGCAAAACCGGTATCCTGGCACATAGGAATTTCCTCCTGATGTGCAATCGAAGCATTTTCAATGATCTGGCCTAAGATTTCCCGGCCGGTAGGTGACTTTTCCCTTTGAACTGAGTTATTCAATACGGAAACAGTATCGTCCCCTAGGTGGCAGTTAGCTTCTATGCATAGGTCTCTAACCGCATTTTTTACTGTTGTTACATTTATCTCACGGATAAATACCACTCCCCCGTTGGGCAAATCACCTCAACATTAGTGTTTTCCACAATTCTATCTTATTATATCACGTTTGGCGGTAAATATTAAAAGAGGGATTTTATCCCTCTTTAGCTAATCTGATATTTTTTTAATTTATTATAGAGAGTAGCCAGGGAAATGTTTAAGGCCTTGGACGCTCGTTTTTTTCCTTCAACGGAGTACCCGTATTTGGTGAGAGCCTGTCTTAACATTATTTGTTCCATTTTGTCTATCGGCATCACGTCCGAGATGTTTAACTCTGCGAACCCGTTAATCTGTCCAAGCCTCTCATATAATCCTTCGATAATAGAGGTTGACCTCTGAAGTTCTTCCATCAGTTTAATTATATCCGGGAGGACTTTAAAAATCCCGATTGCTCCGACAACCTGATCTCGAACAACTATTGGTGTTGCATTGTAATTATATTCTTTACTGTTATTGGCAAAGGAGTATCTTTGACCGGAAATCTGCTGCCCGGATCTTAAAGCATGAACTATCGGGCTGTCGGCATGTTTCTCATATATACTTTGGCCGACTATATCCTTAGCGGGCAAACCGGTTATCGTTTCAAAAGCCTTGTTGACATATGTAACAACCCCATCGTTGTCCACAATTTGGACAGCATCGTTAACTGTGCCGAGAATTGAAAACAACTCCGCTTCTGTCCTTTCCTTTTTGTCTCCCAACTGAACCATTAGTTCCACACTTGATGCTTCCATTACCTGGGTATCAGTCTTTTTTAATTTCCGTATTTGTTCTGCAATCTCAGGCTGGTGTGTTGTGTCTACAATCACATCCAGGTCATCGATTGACATGATCTCTTCAAGTGATTGTGATACCCGCACTCCGCTTTGAGTGGCATCATCCATTCCCAGGCCCTGACCCGTTACATCAGCGATACCCACAATTTCTACATTAGGCTTCATCCTGAAAACGTAATATAGCGAGCTGCCCTCTCTACCCGCGCCTACAATGGCAATTCTTATCTTTCTCATCAATTCTCAGCCCCTTAATGGGATTTTCTCAATATTGTATATTATTTGACAAGTCTTGCTTTTATCCTTCCTATTGAGGAAAAATATACTAATATTTTAAATAAATTATTAACTGCTGTCCGGGATGCAACCCTGACGTTTCTAATTTATTATCTTTCATTATATTATAAATAACCATCTGTATGTTTTTATCTCCTTTATATTTTTTGGCGATATCCCAAAGTGTGTCACCCCTGCAAACCGTGACTTCTTGATAGGAGTCTTCGGTTAAACCGCTGGCCTGGGATTTTGTGGCAAACATCATTACAGCCGCAAGAGTAACCGTAATGGTTAATATTCTAATGATTTTGAGAAGGTTTATCTTTTTTCTTTTTACTATTTTCAAACTGATCACTCTCCCGAACGTTTGTTTGCTTTTAATATAACACGAACGTTCGTTCGGTGTCAATATATTGTTTTGGTTTTCTTTGAAAAAAAATATTATTTACAAACATTTGTTCTGGCTATGCACATAGCCAGAACAAATGTTTGCATTGAGTGGGAATAAATGCTATAATAATTCTATAAAATTAACCGGGAGGTGTCAATATGTACTCAGATCTCAGCAGCAGGCAGCTGTCAATTCTTAGTTTCATTAAAAAGGAACTCCAAAAAAAGGGTTACCCACCTTCGGTTAGGGAGATAGGAGAAGCAGTTGGTTTGAGTTCCAGTTCGACAGTCCATGGCCATCTGGCCCATCTTGAGGAAAAGGGTTATATCAGGCGCGACCCGACAAAACCCAGGGCGATCGAAGTTTTAGAAGGCAACAGTAACTTCGTGCGCAAGGAAATCATCAATGTCCCTATCGTGGGTAAAGTAGCGGCCGGCCAACCCATACTGGCTGTAGAAAATGTTGAGGATACCTTTCCCCTGCCGTTCGATTTCGTTAACAGCGACAATGTATTTATGCTGTCTGTTCGTGGGGATAGCATGATTAACGCAGGTATCCTGGACCGTGATTACGTATTGGTCAGACAGCAGTCTCATGCCAAAAACGGAGATATCGTTGTTGCTCTATTGGAGGATGAGGCTACTGTCAAGACCTTTTACAAAGAAAAGGACTATGTCAGATTACAGCCCGAGAATCAAGCCCTGGAGCCGATTTACACAACAGATGTCCGGATTTTGGGCAAGGTAATCGGGGTTTTCAGACGTCTGCATTAGGAGGTAAAACAAAAGCACCTTTACGGTGCTTTTAATTTACCCATTTGTACAGATTCGAGGATTTATTCTGGCTTTCCACATAATTGTATTCATCAAAGCGCTGACCGCTCATTTTTAAGAAGGTCAACATCTGTTCAATTATTTCGATAAGTTCTTTTTCAGCGAAGGGTGAAACGCTCGCTACCTGGAATTGTTCTTTGTGCAGTCCAAAAACAGGTAATATGTCTTTAACCATTTCTCTTCTTTTGATAACTTTTTTGTTTTCCGGGCAGCAGCAGGCATCTTTGGGACAAGCCACTATTATCCCCTCGCAGCATTTCTTCAGTATCTTAATGAAGGCTAATGGGTCTATTTGTGAAGGGCAGGAAATAGGAAGAACCTTTAGGTTTTTCGAAAATTGCAGCTGAACTTCAGGTAATAATTTATCTATCATGCCTTTGCAGTTGCTGCACATAAAAAGTAATATTTGCGGGTATCCCGGCATCACCCATCCCCTCCTTCCGGATAGTCAATGATAAATGTTAGCGTGAATATACAAATACTGTAATAATATATACTATTGTGCCAATGTTCTTAAAATTAATTATAAATTAATATTTTTCCATTTTCATTTCTTTTTCCGTCAATCAGCTTATTTTCCGGTTTAATGGTTTATGTCGCATTTCACCGGGGGAAAAGTCGTTTTTTCTATAAAACACTTTTAACATAAACCGCAACCATTGCTGATGCAAAAACAAACTTAAATACAGCCCCACCGGCCAGGCCAACAACGGTGCCTAAACCTACCTTCATAGCCTCTTGGGATTTCCTGCCGGTAATCATTTCACCGGCAACAGCTCCTACAAAAGGGCCAAAAAGCAGACCGGGGATATTAAACAAGATTACTCCAATTATTCCTCCGATAAAGGAACCCCAGGTACCGAACTTCGTTGCGCCGTATTTTTTCGCTCCAACAACCCCAGCCAGGTAATCCACAGCAAACGTTATTGCCATAAGCCCGAATAAGATGCCCAGGACGAGAGGCGTCACTTTGTGAAATCCTTCGTAGAAACCATACCCCAAAGCCACCAGAAATATTAACGGGGTACCCGGTATTATTGGAAGCAGCGTGCCAATAACACCGATTGCCATCACAAACAGGACCAGCCAAAAGATAACTGATGACATTCCTCTATCTTACCCTTCTGTCTTTAACATAAACGCTGCCGGCCTTGGACTTGGCGTATTTTTTCATCTCGGCGGCTATCTCCGCAACCTGCCAGTGGTTTTCAATATACTTGCGTTCATTAGATACTACGGCTATCGATAAACTGATAAAAGGGTACTGTATTTCCTGGTTGGAACGGTCTCTCGTTACGATGAAACCCCGCTTGCAGTCTTCCTGCATGTAAAATGTCAATATTCCGCTGTCAAAATCCTTGATGATTGCTTTGCAGATGACATCAATCTTGTCTGGGGTGGTTATGGTAATAAAGTCGTCTCCACCAATGTGTCCGATAAAATCATCAGGATTGCCCAGTTCTTTGACTTTTCTATCAACCATATGGGCCACGAACTTGATAACCTCATCACCTCTAAGAAATCCGTAAACATCGTTAAAAGCCTTAAAATTATCAAGATCAATGTATAAAACGGCAAATTTCTTTTTGTCATTATTAACTTTTTGTTTTATTTCTTCTTCAATTAATATATTGCCCGGCAGCCCAGTCAGGGGATTGAAGGACTTTTCCTGTTTAGCCCTGCGCAGGTGAGTTTTAACCCTGGCTATCAATTCGAGATTGTCAAAAGGTTTTGTTATATAATCATCTGCACCGGCTTCCAACCCTGCTACTTTATCTTCAACCAGTCCCTTGGAGGTAAGCATAATAATCGGCACATGGCTGGTTCGCGTATCATTCCTAAGCAGTCTGCAGATTTCGTACCCATTCATTTTGGGTAGTACTATATCCAACAACACCAAATCAGGGGTAGTCTCATAAATTTTTTCCATAGCGGTGTTGAAATCATAAGCTCCTTTAACATCATATCCTTCTTTTTGCAGGCAATCTGATATTACTCTAACCATAAACTTGTCATCATCGACAACCAGTATTTTGCTAGCTCCCACGTGTACTGCCCACCCCCTTTTACCCAACAGTTATATATTCTACTTAAACGACCTAAATCCTCTCAAATACTAGACTTTATTTACTTTCCCATGATTGTATTATAAACTACATTCTGTGGCGGCAGAAATAACGCCCAATCTAACATATTCTTTCGATACCCCACCCTGCATATATATCGCATACGGCTCTCTGAGAGGCCCGTCCGCACTAAGTTCGATAGTCGACCCCGCAATGAAGGTCCCGCCTGCCATGACAACACGGTCACTATACCCCGGCATCGCGGCCGGCTCAGGTGTGATATGTCCGTCAAGGGGTGATCCCTTTTGCAAGCCGCGGCAGAAAGCCACCATCTTTTCTTCATCCCGGAACCTTATCCCCTGAATAATATCAGATCTGTTATCATTATATTTTGGGGATACTTCATAACCAAGTTTTTCGAATAATGCGGATGTAAAAACAACTCCTTTTAAGGATTCACAGACAACATGGGGAGCCAAAAAAATACCCTGTAAAAATAAACGGTTGAAATCCATCGTAGCTCCAACCCGGCCGCCTATTCCCGGTGCAGTCAGCCTGTTGGCAGCCATATCCACCAGTTCGGCCCGACCTACGATATAACCACCGGTAGGGGCAATACCGCCTCCCGGATTTTTGATCAGGGAACCGGCCGCCAGGTCTGCCCCAACTTCGATCGGTTCTTTCTCCTCAACAAATTCACCGTAGCAGTTATCGACAAAGATAATGACATCATCTCTGATACTTCTTATCAGTCTGCAGACCCTTTCTATTTTGGAAATATCAAAAGCCGGCCGCCAGTCATATCCCCTTGACCGCTGAATCATAACAATTCTGGTCTTTTCACTGATTCCGGCCTTGATACCGTCCTCGTCGAAATCGCCGTCTTTCAGTAGTTTTAACTGTTTATAGGAAATTCCCCATTGGCTTAGATTACCCTGCGCCGACCCTCTTACGCCAATGACCTCTTCTAAGGTATCATAAGGTTTGCCGGTAACAAACAGCAGCTCATCTCCCGGTCTTAAAATCCCGAACAGGCACAGGGTAATGGCATGGGTCCCGGAAGCAATCTGTCCCCTGACGAGAGCGGACTCTGCCCTGAAAACAGAGGCGAAAACCTTTTCTACCGCTTCCCGGCCGGCATCTCCATAGCCGTAACCGGTTGACCCCTTAAGATGATATTCACTGACCCTGGCTTCGTGAAAAGCATCCAGAACCTTTTTGTGATTACCTAAAGATATTTCTTCAAGACCCCGGTAAACCGGGCCAATTTTATTGTCAACTGCTTCTATTATTGAACTCAGAGCATTTTCAGACATTGTTGGCCTCTCCGATACTATCGTCTCTGATACGGAATTGTTGGACCTGATTTATCATCTTTTCATCTAGATTAGCTGTGATCAATATATGGTCAGGCAGGTATTTCATCCCAACTACCTGGCCTTTGTCGAAAAACGAAGCAACAACTGCAGCCTGGTGATAAGGGATAGCATATGTCCCCCTGACCCGGGTGGATGGAACAGCAGAAGACAGCGCATCCAAAAGGTCGTTGATCCCCTGTCCGGTTTTCGCAGAAATAAAGACGCTGTCAGGGACCGTTCTTTTAAGATTTTCAGTGACCGCATTGTTTTGTATTTTATCTGCTTTGTTAAAAACAGTAATGATTGGTTTGTCGGCCACACCCAGGTCTGCCAAAACCCTTTGCACAGATTCCATCTGGTTAGCCATGGCACAATGGCTTGTATCCACGACATGCAGGAGAACATCTGATTCGATTACTTCCTCTAGGGTGGCGCGAAAGGCGGCAATAAGGTGGTGCGGCGTTTTGTTTATGAAACCGACAGTATCAGAGAGCAGGACCGTTGTGCTGTCCGGCAGCTTCAGCTTTCTCGTCGTGGGGTCAAGGGTGGCAAAAAGCTTATCCTCTGCTAATACGTCAGAATTCGTCAGCTTGTTTAAGAGGGTTGACTTCCCGGAGTTAGTATATCCACACAGGGAAACTATAGGAATAGGGACGCTTTTTCTGTTCAACCTGTGTAGTTCCCTGTTTTTTTTGACTTGTTCCAATTCCTTGTTGAGGTCAGAAATCCTTTTTCTAATCCTCCTCCTGTCTACCTCTAACTTGGTCTCACCAGGACCCCTGGTACCGATACCTCCTCCTAATCTGGAAAGCTCTACGCCCTTGCCGGTCAATCTGGGAAGCAGGTAATTTAACTGAGCAAGTTCAACCTGGAGCTTCCCTTCCATTGTCTTGGCCCGCTGGGCGAATATATCCAGGATTAAAGTAGTCCGGTCGATTATCTTTACCCCTGTTAAGTCCTCAAGGTTCCGCTGCTGGGCCGGGCTCAGTTCATTGTCAAAGATAATTACATTTGCTCCCAGTACCTGAGCCTGCAAACCGGCCTCGTTGACTTTTCCTTTGCCGATATATGTGGCTACATCCGGCTTCAACCGTACCTGAACACTCCGGTGCAAAACATCGACCCCTGCCGTTCTAGCCAGCTGAGCCAATTCCGCGAGGGAATCCCGGATCGGTTCGTCAGCCTCACCCGGCTTCTGAATGGCGATAAGGATAGCTTTTTCCTGATCCTCCCGGTTATATTCAGCTGATTTAACAGCCGAATTCTGCCGGTCCATAAGCCTGACTAATTCCATCAGGTCGCTCCCGACAACGCCTTCAACTGAGTACGGACCATATAGTATACACTTTTCACTATACTCATCTGTTGATACTGGAATGTTCTTTCTTAAACCGACATGTATCTCTGATGGCCTGTCATGATATACGCCAACTGCTGCCATCGCATCAAGATTGAGGTTGTCCATAGCTGTCAAATCGACATCACTGAGTGTGGCTGAACCCTCGGGATGGGTGTGGATGCACCGTATACCGCTTAACCTGCGGCTGCTCCGCCGCCCCTTAACTTCTCCCAGGCTTACCGTCGAATTATCACCGACCGAGACATCAACCAGCTGTCCTTTTCTATTTATATATACCGCTATTTCTCTTTTGGTTTCCAGGGAAACTCTCGATATCTCCTGCAAAACCTCATGGGAAATAAACTCGTTCTTGTCCACTTTTGTATCATAAAGTTTTTCCAACCGACCTATCTGTACATTTCTTAAACCGGAAATATTACCATTTACTTTGTTAGCCATGAGTAACTCCTGTATCTGACATGATTGACGAAGGTCCAATCCTTTGAATTCTCGGGAGACAGACAATATTCCTGCTTCTGTTACAATAAGGCGTTCTTCAGCAGGTGTTCCCTGGCTTCTTCTATGTCTTCAGCCTCTATAAGCATCAGATCGTCTCTCGTAGCCTCCTTTTTGTTTACCAATCTGACAGCCTGCCGCCGTATTGCTTTTTCAATTAGGTTCCTGACCAGTCTAGCGTTTCCGGAATGCTCGTGGCCTTTACCGGTCTTGATTTCCAGGATTCTTTTCAGTGACTCTTTGGCAGATGTCGATAAGGCATACTGCCTTTTCTTTAACATCAGATCGGCTATCTCCATTAATTCCCTGATGCTGTAATCAGCAAAATCGATATGGATAGGGAACCTTGATTTTAACCCCGGGTTTGTCTTTATGAATTCACTCATTTCCTGTTTGTATCCGGCCAGGATTAAAATCAGGTTATCCTTGTGATCTTCCATGGATTTTACAAGAACATCAATGGCTTCTTTGCCAAAGTCTTTTTCTCCTCCCCGGGCCAGGGAATATGCTTCATCAATAAACAAAATACCCCCGTAAGACTTTTTTACCTGTTCCCTGGTTTTCTGGGCTGTATGCCCTATGTATTCCCCAACCAAGTCCGCCCGTTCCACTTCCACAAGGTGGCCCTTCGACAGGACACTAATGTGTTTAAAGAGCCGTCCCAGGATTCTGGCAACTGTTGTTTTCCCGGTTCCGGGATTTCCTCTGAATATCATATGTAGAACAAGAGGTTCTGAAACCAATTTTTCCTGCTGCCTTCTTTTCTGAATTTCTATGAAAGCAGTTATCTCACAAACGAGCTTTTTAACCGGCTGCAGCCCAATTAAATCATCGAGCTCCCCCATTATTTCGGCAGTTTGTCCGGTCTCATCATCTTCCCTGCCATAAGTTTTGTCTTTTTTTTTATCAAGCCCGGCGAAAAATGTCAGGGCCCTGCCAGGAGAATTTTCACCCTTGTCGACAATACCGGGGACTTTATCCTTGTCGCTTCTGGCTCTATGGCGGTTGATCTTTATTTCCAACCATTGTTCCCCCTCATTAGAAAATTTTTCTACCCTATAATTATACGCACCAGTTTGTCAGGTTTGTTAAAAAAGTGGCAAAAACCGCAAAAATATTGCTTGATTATGGACAAATTTGCAGGAATTTCGGTTGATATGTAGAATAGATATTCATGAAATCTACAACCACCTGGGAAAAGGCAAACCTTTCGTAAGAAAGGGACGCAAAACTACAGGGTCCTAAAATTGGGGACAGCCAGTTGCCAACTATTTAAATTACCTACTACGGCACTGTCTGTGGCAGGTTTTTTTACAAACCGGAATTTTAAGGCCACAAAACTTACTTTTTAAACAATGTGTGCCTATATTAAAAAAACAATTCCGAAAGGAGGGTTCTCTGACTTTTTAAATTAATGATTAAATCGTTGATTTATTTTTCTAAATTAGAAGGAGGTTTTATTGTTGACCAAAACTGATTTGATTGCCAAGGTAACTGATAAGGTAAAAACCCTTAAGAAAAAGGATGTAGAGAAGGCTGTAAATGCGGTATTCGCCAGTATTCAGGAAGCCCTGGCAAAAGGTGAGAAGGCGCAATTTATTGGCTTCGGAACATTTGAAGTTAAACAGCGCAAAGCCAGAAAAGGCCGCAACCCACAAAGCGGTAAAGTTATCAATATTCCGGCTGCCAAAGTTCCCGTTTTCAAGCCTGGCAAAGCTCTCAAACTGAAGGTTGCCAAGAAATAATTAAAAAATAACTTATTATCAAGATAAAAAGAAACCAGTCCTTGGACTGGTTTCTTTTTTTGTTTTATAGAAATGCTCTTTATTTCGCCATTTCACTAAAACTGGTGGAAATCGGCTTAAATGGTGTAATCGTTGATATGGCATGTTTGTAAACCATCTGCTGTTTGCCTTCATATTCGAGAATAACAGTAAAATTATCAAAACCCCTGACGATACCCTTTAACTGAAACCCGTTTACCAAATATATGGTAACGGGAACATTCTCCTTCCGGACCTGGTTTAAGAATGAATCCTGTAAATTTATCTGCGGCTTTGTCATCCTTGTCCCTCCATATTACCGTTTTTCTTTTATATTCTACGTTCCGCTGAATTGTCCTTCTGCCTCTAACGCAATTTCTTTCGCAATTTCCTCTAAAGAATCGTCGTTTTCGACATTTCTCCACTTAATTCTCTCATCCCGTCCAAACCACGTCATCTGGCGTTTGGCAAATCTGCGGGTATTCCTTTTAATTAATTCGACTGCTTCTGTTAGATCACAACTCCCGTTTAAGTACTCGATTATTTCTTTATACCCCAAAGCCTGTAAAGCCGTACTCCGTGGATTGTACCCCATCTCCACCAGTTTCCTTACCTCATCAACAAGCCCCCCTGCCAGCATTGAGTCTACCCTTTGTTCTATTTTTCTATATAAGTCCTGTCGGTTCATTGTCAGGCCGTAATATACCAGATTGTATTTCGGCGGCAGCTGACCTGATATATACTGAAAATCAGATATCGGCCGCCCTAAGCAGTGATAAACCTCTATCGCCCTGACCAGACGTCTGGTGTCGTTCGGGTGTATTTTTTCGGCCGCCGCCGGGTCGACATCACGGAGCATTTTGATTAGATACTCGTTCCCATGCTCTGCACTCAGTCTTAGCAGTTCTTCCCTTTTAGCGGCATCTCCACCCGGAGGGGTAAAGTCGTAACAGTCGAGGACAGACCTGATATAAAGCCCGGTGCCGCCGACGAGAACGGGTATTTTCCTCTTTTGCTTGATAATAACTATGTAATCCTCAACCTGTTTCTGAAATTTGGCTACATTATACTCTTCGTCCGGGCCGATGATATCTATCATATGGTGGGGAATCCCGGCCATTTCTTCGATGGTTGGTTTACCGGTGCCGATGTCCATATATTTGTATACCTGCATCGAATCACCGGAAATGATTTCCCCGTTTATCCGGCCGGCCACTTTAATACCTACCGCCGTTTTCCCAACCGCAGTGGGTCCCACAATAACAACTAAAGGCAGCAGTTTTTTCATCTCGCGGCCTCCTGTTTATCAATAACTCCAAAAGCCACCGGACTGTACCTGCCTCCAATTACTCTGGTAAACCCCAGTTCGGCAAATTCTTTACTGAAACTGTTTTCCTTCATGACTACACGTCTTTTGGCCACGCGAAACGCTTCTTTGATTAACCGGCTGTTTAACGGGTCAGGTTTGACAAGCCCCCTTAAAGGCTCCATAGAGCTGGATTTTCTCCTGGAATATCTGAACATCGGGTCAAAATATACAATGTCAAAAGAATTTTCCGGCTGAGCCAAAAGATATTGTTCACAGTTATCATGAACAACTTCAATCCTCGGCATCACTTCCCGGAGAAATTTCGGGCCTTCCCGGTAGCCGGCCAGACCGCATTTGACGAGGTAAGCCAGTTCCGCTGCGGCCTCAACACCAACCACTTTTCCGGACTCCCCTACCACGAAAGCTGCTACAACGGAATCAGCTCCTAACCCGAGGGTACAGTCAAGCACGTAATCTCCCGTTTTCAGGGCCATTGCTTCAACCATGTGGTCCGTCCTGCCCTGGCGAATCGCCTTAACCCTCGGCACACTCATGCTCGGGTGAAAGAAACACTCTCCTGATGGTGTATGTATTGTTATTTGGCCCCGGGCAGCTACGAGGACGTTTTCAGCATTGTATTTTTCTCTCAGCCGCGTAAAAGGCAGTCTGTCCCTCTCAACTAATTCCGCTTGTAATATTTCGGCCGCCTGCCTGGCGATTTCCACAGATTCGTTGTCAGGTTTATGAGAGGTGGTAACTATTGTTCTCCCCATCTTACAGAACCCGCTTAAATTTCTTTTCCAGATTATACCCGGAAAAATGTATCATTGTAGGTCTGCCGTGAGGACACGTGTAAGGCTGCTCGGCCTGGGCCAGCATCGCCAGCAGTGATTCCATCTCCGGCAGGCCTAATTTATCGTTGGCTTTAATGGCATTCCGACAGGCCATCGTGATTAGAAACTTTTCCCTTAAGGCCTTATTTGATATTGTGTACCGGTTCTGGGAAAAATAATCCAATAAATCCAGAAATATTTCTTTTCCGCCGTCTTTTCCGGCGCCGGCCGGAATCCCCCGTAAAATAAAGGACTCCCCGCCGAAGTGTTCGATCACAAATCCGAGGTCTGTAAAAACGATTATCGTGTCATTTAGCAGCTGGGCTTCCCGGTGGGTTAAATCCAGGGTGACAGGAAAAAGAAGCTGCTCACTGGCGATAAAAGCATCCGGCTTTTCCATGTACTTCTCATATAATATTCTCTCATGGGCCGCATGCTGGTCAATCAGGTACATCCCATCAGACCCTTGGGCCACGATGTAGGTACACTCTATCTGCCCTATCGGCCTGAGGTCAGGGAACTCCACCGGAACCTGGATGCCCGGTGTTTCCGGGAGTGCCTCTGCTGCGAATTCCTTCGGAGGGGTATACTCACTTCCCAAGGGAACCTCACAAACCCTGCCGGCAGGAGATACCTGCGGATATGGAATCTTCCATTCCTCCTGTTTACTGCTTTCCTGAGGTACGTTAGCCATCTTCGCAGGCCCTATGTTTCCGGTGGGGACAAGCCTGTTTCCGGTCAGGACCACTTTTACCGCCCTTGTTATAAACTCCTCCAAAGCCCCGGTCCGGGCCAGCCGTACCTCGGTTTTGGCCGGATGGACATTGACATCCACTTCTTCCGGGCTGGTCCTGATATTGATTACAAATACAGGATGGCGGGCTATCATCAGCATTCCGTGGTAAGCATTTTCCACAGCTTGGGTGATCAGCCTGCTCCTGACATCCCTGCCGTTAATATATATGGTTTGGTGAGTCGAGCCTGACCTCGTCAGAAACGGCTTGCCAAGATAACCGGAAACTGCCGCTTCCTCATTTTGCGTATCAATGGGCAGCATGTCTTTAGCGGTATTGGGCCCGTAAATGTTAGCGATAACCTCCAACAATCTGCCGCTGCCTGATGTTTTTAAAACAACTCGCCCGCTGCTCGTGAGCTGGAATGAGATATTGGGATAACCCATGGCAAATTTGTTGACGACATCACTGATGTGCCCCGCTTCGGCAGCCGGACCCTTCATGTGCTTTTGACGGGCCGGGGTATTATAAAAAAGGCCGCTGACCCGGATAGCTGTACCCGGTGGGCAGCCTGTTTCGCTTT